>ULYT01007707.1_pt1 | contig 12841 bp, 10 predicted proteins | sample 1962521 | NCBI WGS metagenome assembly ULYT01 (sample SAMEA4835873, study PRJEB28245) | human gut metagenome | biome: gut microbiome; material: fecal sample | place: Denmark | collected 2008 | reverse complement strand
TTGGTAACGCCATCCACTAAAAGCTCTACCTCTGCGCTGAATTCTTCTCTGATTTCTTCACTGGTCATTACCGTATCTTCTACTACATCATGAAGAAGGCCGGCAACAATAGTCTCCTTATCCAGCTCCAGATCCGCCAGAATAATACCTACGCAGAGTGGATGAATAATATAAGGTTCTCCTGATTTTCTGGTCTGTCCTTTATGTGCATTATTGGCAATGTGAAATGCCTTTTCAATCATGGAAATATCGGCAGACGGGTGGTATTTCCTGACACTTGTAATTAATTCCTTGTATAAAACTTCCGGGCTGGTAAAATCGTCCATGGACTTCACACTTGCATCAGCCTTTTTTACAATTTCTTCTGCCTGCAAAGCAGTTTGCTTATTTTCTTCCATATCCAACCATCACCTCTTTATCCATGAACCCTTTTATTTTCCTTCGTAACAAATCACTGATGCCACATCATACTTTGCCAGACGTTCTCTGCCTTTAAGCCCTGCAAGTTCCATCAGGAACACAATTTTGACCACCTGGCCTCTCAGTTCTTCTACAAGCTTTGCTGTGGCTTCTACGGTACCGCCTGTTGCAATCAGGTCATCCACAATCACCACTTTCTGTCCCGGTAAGATGGAATCCTTATGCATTTCCACCGTTGCGCTGCCATACTCTAAATCATAGCTTTGCTCCACTGTTTCACAGGGTAATTTCCCCTTTTTCCGCACCAGAACCAGAGGTTTATGTAAATTATACGCAATAGGAGCTCCAAATATAAATCCTCTGGACTCTGCTCCTACAATCACATCTGCATCGGTTCCTTCTACCAGTGCCTGCATAGAATCTACAGCTAATTTCAAACCATCAGCGTCCTGAAGAATACTGGTAACATCCCTGAAGATAATACCTTCTTCCGGAAAATCCGGAATGCTCCTTACATAGTCTTCCAATTTCTTTTTTTCCTGTTTGTTTTCTTCACAATTTCCCATATGCTCTCCCTGCCTGCTATCGAATTTTGTCATAATTCAAATTTTTATGTGGTTTAGTATACCATCTTTTCCTTGCGGACGCAAACCCCTTTTTCTATCGAATACTCTGTACCACCATTTCTATGCTCTCTCTTCCCCGAAAACTGTTGACTGTTGGGTAATAAATCACATCAAAACATGGTTTTTCCTGTGTCTTTGTCACAAATACATCCCCGTCTCCAAACCAGATGCCCTCTGCTGCTGCTCCAAATTCATCTTTTAACTGCATTTTCACTACATTCCGGTTCTTTCCCAGGACTCTGCATTGTGAAATCTGCAGATTTTTCTGTGCAAATACCGGCTTTGTATTTCCTTTTCCAAATGGCTCCAGTTGACTTAACTGGCGGATGAAAGGAATTGTCACATAAGACATGGGCATTGGCACGTCAATGACGATTTTCTCTGTCATATCCTCCTGAGTGAGGGTACAATTCTCATTCAGCCTTCTGCGAAGCTTTTCAATATTTTCCTCTTCCATAGAAAGTCCTGCTGCCATGGGATGCCCGCCGAATTTTGTAAAAAGTTCCTTGCACTTTACCATCTCCTGGAACATGTGATATGTTTCAATGGATCTTCCGGAACCCTTTACGCCTTCTTCTCCCTTGGTAAGTACAAACACTGGTTTTGTATAGCGTTCCCGTATTCTTCCTGCAATGATTCCTGCCAGACTTTCATGACAGTCCGGAAGATAAATCACCAGCACACGGTCTTTGGCTAAGTCTGTGTTTTCTATCATTTCAATAGCCTGCTCCACCCCTTTGGCTGTCATATCCTTTCGGCTGTCATTTAGAGCTTTTAAGTCTTCTGCCAGAATGGAGGCCTCCTTCTCATCTTCTGTAAGAAGCAGATTCAGCGCTCTCTTAGCTGTACTCAGACGCCCGCTGGCATTCATACAAGGTCCCAGAATAAATCCAATATGATAGGCTGTAATGGTCTTCTCTTCCAGATTATTGACACGAATCAGGGCTTTTAATCCTTTGTTTTCCGGATTTTGAAGGCGCATGAGACCCTCACGGACGATAATCCGGTTCTCATCCTGCAGTTCCATCACATCTCCTACTGTGGCAATGGCTGCAAAAGGGATGAGATTATTTAATTCTGTTTTGGGAATCCCCAGGGTTTCATAAAGCCCGCAAATCACCTTAAATGCCACCATAGCCCCGCAAATGCCGGAGAATGGATAGGTATCCCCTTCCTGTTTTGGATTCACAATGGCATCCGCAGGAGGTAAAATAGTTCGGACTTCTCCCTGAGGCAATTCCTCATAGGGCACCTCATGATGATCTGTCACCAGTACGGTCATGCCCAGGGCTTTGGCATGAGCAATCTGAGAAATTGCGCTAATACCATTATCGCAGGTAATAATGGTGTCCACCGAAGCCTGGGCTGCCAGATCAATGAGTTCCTCTGAAATTCCATAGCCATCCTTCATCCGGTCCGGAATATCTACATCCACCCAGGCTCCTGCCCGTTGCAGTCCCTTTAAAAGAATATAGGTGGAGCATACTCCATCAATGTCATAATCTCCGATAATCCTGATTTTTTTCTTTTGCTCTATCTTATCTGTTAAAATCTTAAGAAGCTCTCCCATTCCCTTTAAAAGTCTCCAGGAATGTAAATCTGAAAGCCTTCCGTGAAGATATTTTTCAATTTCCTCATCTGTAATCTGATCCCTGTTTCGCATGAGTCTTGCAATCACAGGATCCACGCCAAATTTGCGGCTGATTTCCTGAAAATCCGCCCGTTTGGCAGACACTACCCATTTTTCCATAATTTTCTCCTTTGTACTTTATGTAAAAAGAGACTGCTGCACCGATTTATGCAACAGCCTCCTTGTATTAACGATTTTTGATTTTTGTTTTCATCACATACCACAGTGCTCCTGTAATACATACAGAAGAATATCCGCCGCAGATAATACCTACCATCAGAGGCAGCGCAAACTCACGGATAGAGGATACGCCCATGACAAACAGCAAGAATACCATAATAAAGGTTGTCAAAGAAGTGTACACACTTCTGGTCAGGGTCTTGGTAATGCTGGCGTTTACCAGGTTCTCCAAATCCTCTTTCTTTCTTGCGCCTGCCATATTCTCACGGATACGGTCAAAGATAACAATAGTGGCATTAATAGAATAACCTACAATAGTCAGCATACATGCAATAAAGGTATTTCCCACAGAAACCCTTGCAATAGCATAGAAGGCCAGAACCACCAAAACGTCATGCAAAAGGGCAATGACTGCACTGCTTGCAAAACGGATGTCCTTAAACCTGAACCAGATATACAGAAGCATAAGAATGGTTGCCACAACCACAGCTTTTACTGCATCTGCACGCATTTCACTGCTCACAGTAGAAGAAATACTTTCAGAAGTAATATCATCCTTGCTTACTCCAAATTCCTCTTCCAGCGCCTGATTTAATGCTTCCCGCTCTTTTACATCCAGGGTTACTGTTTTAATAATAACCTGATTGCTTCCCACTACTTTTGTAGCCTGTACGTTTTTATCTCCAGTTACTTTTTCTACCAGAGGTGTTACCCTGGCATCAATCTCTTTAATTGGCATATCTTCTGCAAAAGTTACATTCGTAGAAGTACCGCCTTTAAATTCCAGGCTGTATTTTAAGGCTTCTCCGCTGGTGCCTTTGAAAATCAGCATTGCAACAGGCGCGCTTAAAACCATTAAAACAGAAATCAGGAAGAATACTTTTCTCTTCTGTAAGAAGCGGATTGGTGTTCTTTCTTTTCTCTTGCCATAGAATTTCTCATCTCTTACACCAGCTGCGTAAGCAGCGTACATGAGGAATCTGGATACTACTAATGCAGTAAACATGGAAAGCACAATACCAAGAGCCAGCGTCTGAGCAAAGCCTTTTACCGTACCGGAGCCCAGCCAGTTTAATACAAACGCTGCGATTAAAGTTGTAATATTTCCATCAAAGATTGCAGAAAACGCCTTTTTAAAGCCAGCCTGCAAAGCAGTTCTTACGCTTTTTCCCGCTGCAATTTCTTCCTGAATACGGGCGTAAATAATAACATTGGCATCTACCGCCATACCAATAGACAGGATAATACCGGCGATTCCCTGTAAGGTCAGAGTCAGGTCAAAGGCATTTAATGCAATTAAATCCAGACATACATAAATCACCAGCGCAATACCGGATACTAATCCCGGAATTCTGTATACAACAATCATAAACAGAATAATCAAAGCCAGACCAATAGCTGCTGCTACCAAACTGGTGGAAATGGCTTCTTCACCAAGCTGTGCAGCTACAACACTGGAACGCAGTTCTGTAAGCTCCAGCTTCAGGCCACCGATACGAATAGTGGAAGCCAGATTTTCTGCCTCCTGGGCATCTTTCATACCGTCAATCTGCGCGCTTCCATTTTCGATTTCAGCCCGTACACTTGGCACACTGACAAAGCTTCCGTCATAGTAAATACCAATGGTGTCATTTCCTGCTTCGTATGCAGTCTTTGTAGCTTCTGCGAATTTTTTTGTTCCTTCTTTTGTAAAGGACAGGCTTACAACATTGGTTTTATTCTTTAAATCATCCTCTGCGACTGCTGCTTTGGCATCCTTGACATCCGTACCGCTCAGCACAATACCGCCGTCTGCCTCAATCTCTTCAATGGTTTTAGTAAGCTCATATTCCCCTGTCTGGGTATTGAGTGTATAGTTCTCATTTCCCTGGGAATCCTTATGTGCGATAAAATACAGCGAACCCGGTTTTCCCAGTTCTTCCAGAATCTTATTGGCGTCATTTACACCAGGAATCTCTACGATAATACGGTTCTCACCTTCCTGATATACCTGCGCTTCTGTACTGTATTGTTCCACACGCTTTTGCAGTTTGTAAATAGTATCCTGCATTTCATCCGGCTCCGGATTTTCTTTGGAGGTCTCATAGGTAATGCTGACACCACCGGACAGATCCAGTCCAGTCTTAATGTTTTTTGCAGCACCTGTTCCTGTAGGACCGAATCCCACTGCTGTAGTAAAAATCAAAAATGCAGTCACCAGAACGGTCATCACAAGCACAAGTATGCCTCTGTTTTTTTTCATGGTCTTTCCCTTCTTTACATTCTTATTTCATGACACATGGCCATCTGTTATTCCTCTTCTGCCTCAGCCGCCTTTAACATAATGGCGCACTCCACACGTTTACGCTGCAGTTCACAGCCTAAATCATAGGCATCATTAATAGAGCCATGGAAGTTGTAGGAGTTTGCCGCACAGCCGCCGCTGCAGTAAAACTTGGCAAAGCAATCCTGACATTTTTCCTTTGCATAAACATTACAGTTTTTAAACTCTTTGCAAAGATCCTGGCGTTTTACACCATCCCATACATTTCCCATGAGGAATTTCTCTTCCCCAACAAACTGATGGCAGGGATACAAATCTCCCCATGGAGTCACTGCCAGATATTCTGTTCCTGATCCACAGCCGGACAGACGTTTATAAACACAGGGACCGCCTGTTAAATCAATCATGAAATGGAAGAAATTAAAGGCCTTTCCTTCTTTTCTCCTGCGAATCATTTCCTTTGCCAGCTTATCATACTCTTCGCAGATTTTCGGAACGTCTTCCCACTTAAGAGCATATTCTTCTTTTTCATCTGCTACTACCGGCTCTACGGAAATCTGGTCAAAGCCCAGGTCTGCCAGGTGCAGCACATCCTCTGAAAAATCCAGGTTATGACGGGTAAAAGTACCCCTTGCATAGTAACTCTTTTCTCCCCTGCTTGCGGCAAATTTCTGAAATTTCGGCACAACCAGATCATAGCTTCCTGCACCTTTTCTAAATGGACGCATAAAATCATGGACTTCTTTTCTTCCGTCAATACTGAGAACCACATTTGCCATCTCTTTGTTGGCAAATTCCATAATTTCGTCATTCAGTAAAACCCCATTGGTAGTCAGCGTGAAACGGAATTTCTTATTATATTTCTCTTCCTGTGACCTTCCATACTCTACCAACTGCTTTACCACATCCCAGTTCATCAGAGGTTCCCCTCCAAAGAAATCCACTTCCAGATTTCTTCTGTTTCCAGAGTTGGCAATGAGGAAATCCAATGCCTGTTTTCCCACTTCATAGGACATCATGGCTCTTCTTCCATGATATTCTCCTTCCTCAGCAAAGCAGTAGCGGCATGCCAGATTACAGTCATGGGCAATGTGCAGACACAGAGCTTTCACCACTGTCTCTCTCTCTTTAAAATGTTCGATGGCATCCCTGTAAATATCTTCTGTAAAAAGCATTTGTGCATCGGTAAGCTCCTGAATCTCTCCAAGGGCTGTGGAAATCTCTTCTTCCTGGTACTGTCCTTTCAGATGTTCCCGGATAAAAGCCCCATCTTTGCCTTCATCCAAAAGTCCTATGATATCATAGACCAGTTCGTCCACAACATGTACAGAACCGCTGTTTACATCCAGTACAATGTTATATCCATTGTTTTTGTAACGATGAATCACCGTGTTACCCCTTTCTTTTGCATATTTTTATCGCAACAAATAAGCAGCGGCTTTAATGCCGCTGCTCCCATTCGTTCCTGCACGCGAAAGCTGTCCGTGGCAGATTTGAACGCCTTACGACAGATTATTTATTTTCGCAGCTCTGGTTTCCTACAGTACAGGAAGTTTTACAAGCTGACTGGCAAGATGTCTGACATTCACCACAGCCACCTTTTTTCACTGTATTCTGTAAGCTTTTTGTATTTAATGTTTTGATATGTTCCATCACATAATCCTCCTTATGTATTTAGTATTCAGATATGATATCTAAGCGGTATTATAGCATAGCTGCCCTTGCCAGGCAAGTATTTCTTTTTCAGGATAACATTCCTCCCAGGGTTCCTCCCATAAGACACAGGAAAAACAAAAGCAGCATTTCTTTCATATCTCCTCTTGCCTGATGTTCCGTCAAAAAGGTCACTGCCAAAAGCAAAAAAGCATAGCTTCCTCCAAGCCCCATTCCCCAGAGAAATCTTCTGGACTCTGCCTTTTTCCCCATATAAAATCCACCAGTCAGACAGGAGACTATGTAAATCAGCCAAATCCCAAGATTCACCTGACTCTCTCCCAGTCCCATTTTATACAGCAAAAAAGCAAGTACCAGAAGCAGTACGCCGGTTACCGCATAAGACAGCAGCAACGCTTTCATCATTTGTAAAGGCTTTGCATTTTTTGAAATTGTCTGTTCCATATCAAACCCCTCCCATATGTATCTATATGGAAGGGTTTCTGTATTCATGCCTTATTTGTCCTGTTTTTTCTTCTTTTTCCCCAGAAGCACAGCTCCTGTTCCAAGCGCCAAAGCTCCTGCTCCTAACAGTACATATTGTAAAATCTCTGTATTATCTCCGGTTTTTACCGTATGGATAACCGTTACGTTGGAGCTTCCCGTATTAGCTGCTGACTGGTTTCCAGGTTTTTTCTGTGCTGCAGATGTTCCCTGAGAAGATTGTGCTGCATTGCTCTGTCCAGAGGAATGATTACTCTGCTGGGACTGCTGCTGTCCTGACTGACCGCCTGTTCCTGTTGAGGGCTTGTGTCCCGGACTGGTGATTCCAGGTCCTACAATCTGATGTCCACCTACATTAAAAGGACTGAAGGAAGCTGTTTCAAAAGCCAGATACTCTTCGCCATCTTTTACTTCAATGGTCATATTCCCTACTTTTCCCTCTTTATCGAAAATGAAATATTCATACTCATTATTTCCCAGATAATGAGCAATGGACAAATCAGAATAACAATCTGCATTTTCCGGCAGAGGTATCAGTACTTTTACCTTCTTGCCTTCCGGTATCTGATACTCTGTATCTTCTTTTAAATCCCACAGTTTCAATTCATAGGCGGAAAGGATTTCCCCGATTCCCGCATCCGGCAACTGGCTGACACTATCATTGTAGCTTACCTGAAGGTCCACATAAAATGGAAGAAAGTCTGCAGAAACCTGTACGCCAGACTCATCAATCAGGCTTCCTACCGGAACGACCTCAGGGGCTTCCTGCGCCACTTCACCCAGTTTTCCCGGCTGTGCGCTGTTTTCAATAGAAGGTTTCTGCTGTTCCTGCTGCTCCTTTTCTGGCACAGCGGGTTCTACCGGAATAATGGTCACATCCTCTTTGGACTCTTCTTCGGATTCCTCCTTTGAAGGCTCTTTCGAATCTGTTGTACCTGATTCTTCCTGCGGGTTTTCCGGTTTCTGCGGTTCTTCCGGCTTCACGTCCTCTTCTGTTTCAGGTTCTGCCTCAGACTCTTTGTTTTCCTTTAATTCTTCTACAAATACCTGTATTTTACGCACTACGGTTTGAGAATCCTCTTCCCAGCCTTCTATCCCGGTATAATCCCATTTTTCCAGATTATTGGGAGTAAATCGAAGGATCATCTGACTTTCATATGCTGTTAAATCTGTATTTCCTTCCCACGCAAAAGTTCCCTCTCCCGCAAACCCAGTCTCTTCCTCAAATGCAAAATCTTCCCACTCTGCTTTTGTCTCAAATACCAGCTTTTGAGGAATCTGCAAAACAGCTTCCTGCTTTTGGGTTTCACCAGGCTGTTGTTCCGGTGTTTCCTCTTCCGGAACTTCTGTCTCTGGCTGCTGTTCCGGTGTTTGTGGCTGCTCAGGCTTCTCCTCTGGTGTTTCAGAGTGTTCTGTCTCCGGCTCTTTCTCCGGTTTTTCTGTCTCTGGAGTTTCCTGTGGCGCCTCTGGCTGCTGAGCCTCCGGTTCTTTTTCTTCCTCTGCTGTCTTTATTTGAAAAGCAGCCTTTCCCGCTTCTGCAGAATCTGTATCTACATCCTCTGCCTGAATTCCGGCTCCGAAAATTGTCAGAGTTCCTTTTCCAGTTATTTTGACGAGCTTACCTTCAAATCCCTCTGCTCTTTTAATCGTAACATTAGACGGAATTTCCAGTTCTGTTTTCTCATCTATCATAACCGTGCCGGAAACCAGAATCACACCATTTTCTCCTGCACATTTCAGTGCCCTGGCAAAAGAAGAAACCGCCTTTTCTTCTGTACTTCCATCGGCTGTATCTGACGCCTTTGCACTTCCGTTGAGATAAACCGTCTTTTTCACTTCCTGATCCTGTGTCTGGGCTGCCCACACCGGAACCGGCGCTGCAAGTTCTCCCACGGTTCCCGCAGTCATAACGGAAGCCAGTGTAAATCCCAGTACGTTTACTGCTGCTTTATGTAAAGTTTTTTTATTTCTATTCATGAATATTCATCCCTCATTTTCAAACACAATCTTTTTGTTACCGCCCATTATATCACAGTTTTTTTATTTCTGACACCCCTTAAATCAACTTTTTTCCTGTTGCTTTCTTGCAATCTCAAAGGAAATCATGTATATTATTCTGTATAGCTTAAAGCTATGATTATATTTTTTATAAAGGAGTTGAACATATTGGATTCCAGTGACGCCATACAGTTTCTGGCTCTGATTATACTTATTTGTTTATCAGCATTTTTTTCATCAGCAGAAACTTCTATGACAACCGTAAACAAGATTCGTATCCAGTCTCTGGCCGAGCAGGGTGATAAGCGGGCCTCCATTCTCTTAACCGTAATAGAGGACTCCGGCAAATTACTGAGTACGATTCTCATTGGCAACAACATTGTAAACATCAGTGCATCTTCCCTTGCCACAACCATCACCATGAGGCTTTTTGGCAATGCGGCAGTAAGTATCAGCACTGGTATTATCACCCTTCTGGTTTTGATTTTCGGTGAAATCACACCTAAGACCATGGCTTCTCTTCATGCAGAAAAAATGGCTCTTTCCTACGCCAGAATCATTCATTTTCTTATGTTTTTACTGACCCCGGTGATTTTCCTGGTCAACAAAATGGCAAAAGGTGTGCTGACTCTTTTGCGGGTAGATGACAGTGTAAAAGGAAACACCATCACAGAGCATGAGCTTCTCACCCTGGTAAACGTGGGACATAAAGAAGGTGTCATTGAAACAGAAGAACGACAGATGATTTACAATGTATTTGATTTCGGAGATTCCCAGGCACAGGATGTGATGGTTCCCCGGATTGATGTAACTTTTGCTGATGTCAACAGCAGTTATGAAGACCTGATTCAACTGTTCCGTGAGGAAAAGCATACCAGATTTCCTGTGTTTGAAGAAACCACAGACAATATCATCGGTATTATAAATGTAAAGGATCTTCTGCTTACAGATCAGAAAGATTTTACCCTTCGGAAAATTCTTCGGGATGCTTATTTTACTTATGAGTACAAAAAGACTTCTGAACTGTTGATGGAAATGAAGGAACATTCTGTTTCTTTTGCTGTAGTGCTGGACGAATACGGCGCTACCTCGGGCATTGTGACCCTGGAAGATTTAGTGGAAGAAATCGTTGGTGATATTCATGACGAATATGATATAGAAGAAGAGGACGATTTAACGGAAATTCTCCCCGGAAAAGAATACCTGGCTCTTGGTTCTGCCCGCCTGGATGATTTGGACGAAGTTCTGCATCTGGATATTGAATCTGATGACTATGATTCCATTGGCGGCTACATTATTGAACAATTAGACCGGTTTCCGGAAAAAGGGGAATCGGTTACAACCGAATCTGGCATCCGGCTTGTGGTAGATAAGGTAGAACGAAACCGAATCGAATCTGTACACATCTACCTTCCCGAAACCGGGGAACATAATAACAAAGATTTTCATGACAACTAGAAAGGAAATGACTTATGAACGGATTATTTAATCTTGACAGCCCCATTATGCGGTTTCTGTCTAAGGTATGCGACTTAATGATTTTAAATGTAATGTGCATTATCTGCTGTCTTCCCATTGTTACAGCAGGAGCTTCTATCACTGCGTTATACACCATTACCATGAAAATGGTGCGCGGGGAAGAATCCTATATCTTTAAAGGTTTCTTAAAAGCATTTAAAGAAAATTTCAAACAATCTACCATTATCTGGCTGATTATGGCAGTCCTTGGTATTTTCGTTTTCGTAGATTATCAGGCAGCTTCTCTCCTTCCGGAAAATATGAGCAATCTTTTCCGCGTTTTAATTGGAGCCTTGATTATTTTTTACTTAATGATTTTATCCTACATATTTCCATATACAGCGCGATTTGAAAACAACATTAAAAATATTTTCAAAAATTCTCTGTTGATTGCAATTTTAAATCTGCCATGGACCATTTTAGTGATTGCACTTCCTATTGCATTGGGATTTCTTACTTTCCTAACTACCACCACATTGGTATATGGAAGTATGCTGTGGATGCTTCTTGGATTTGCCGTGGTAGCTTATATTGAATCCATGATTTTCCGCAGAGTATTCGCAAAATACGAACCAGCCCAGGGAGAAGATGCCAAAGACCCTGACCAGTATACCGTACCGGAAGAATTACCGGATTCCTCTAAATCAGATAACGCTTAACATAAAAAATGGGCGCTGCTCCATCGGTGTGTGATTCCTTATGAAGCAACGCTCTTTTTTCATTGAAACTTTTCCATAATGCGCTGTAACACTTGTTTCACTTCTTCCCCTCTATCTCCTGATAAATCAATGCTTGAGAAAGGGAGAATCAAACCTTTACCGCCATAATATGTAATCCATATGTTATTCGTATTCCCCATAAACATATATTTGAAATCTGTCATATACTTTTTAGCATAAAGTATCCCGTTTATAATTAACCAGTTTTTACTGTTAAACATACGAACTGCTTTTTGCAAGGTAGAATTTTCAAATTGAATGCATTCAAATTTTTCGCCTCTAAGCTCACGTTCCAGCTCTTCTTTGGAATAAAACTTTTTTAAAACAATCGCACAATGATACGGTGTTTTAATATATTTCCATATTTTATATGCACTTAATAAGGTAAATCCAATGAAAAATAATTCAATCCAAATTAATCCCTGATATTTTTCATTCCACAATACTTCCACTCTTCTTATGGAGATATATGCACAAAATAGCCATAACAAAGCCAGTAATAATTTTTTAAGTGGGTAGAGCTTAAACCATTCAATCATTTTTAACTGGCCGTTTTCTGTACTATAATCTCCATATACCAATTTACCGGCAAGACTTTTTTGTACAATGGCTGGCAGATTCACCACCAGGATGAGTACCAAAAAGATAAGACAAATAACCATATTCTTCACTTCCTCTGTCACTTTGTAGTTTCATTTTATCATATAGCTCCCTTCTTTTCTATCCCCCTTCAAAAGCGAATTCTTTTTTTGTTCCGCATTTTAAACAAAATACCTCCTTGACAATTTCTATCCAGTATAATAAAATCCCACTATAACCGAAAAGTTATATTTAACTAACCGCTATATATAGGAGGATGAACACATTATGATGACAGAATGGAACTCCTTTTTGGGAGGTATCTGGGAAAAGGAAATCAATGTCAGGGACTTTATTCAGAAAAATTATACGCCCTATGACCAAGATGAAACGTTTCTTGCAGGCCCCACACAAAATACAAAAGATTTATGGGAGCAGGTACTGGCTCTTACAGAACAGGAACGCGCCAAAGGCGGTGTACTGGACATGGATACCAAAATCATTTCCACCATTACTTCCCATGGCCCTGGATACCTGGATAAAGAAAAAGAAACCATTGTAGGTTTTCAGACAGATAAACCTTTTAAACGTTCTCTCCAGCCTTACGGAGGAATCCGCATGGCCATGAAAGCCTGCCAGGATAATGGATATGAGGTTGACCCACAGATTGTAGAGTTCTTTACCAAACACAGAAAGACTCATAATGACGGTGTTTTTGATGCTTATACCCCGGAAATGCGGGCATGCCGCT
>ULYT01034046.1_pt1 | contig 13159 bp, 12 predicted proteins | sample 1962521 | NCBI WGS metagenome assembly ULYT01 (sample SAMEA4835873, study PRJEB28245) | human gut metagenome | biome: gut microbiome; material: fecal sample | place: Denmark | collected 2008 | reverse complement strand
TACCTATGCACCTACCATAACCACCATTATTGCCAGACGTTATGTGGCAAAAGAAAATAAAAATCTCTACATGACTGAATTGGGAGAAGTGGTAAATAAGATTATGAAAGAAGCTTTTACCAGTATTGTAGATGTGAACTTCACAGCTACCATGGAAGAACTGCTGGACTGTGTAGGTGAAGGAAAGGTACAGTGGAAAACCGTAATCCGTAACTTTTATCCGGATTTAGAGGAAGCAGTGGAAAAGGCAGAAAAGGAACTGGAACAGGTAAAAATCGAGGATGAAGTAACAGATGTGGTCTGTGAGCTTTGCGGCAGAAATATGGTGATTAAGTACGGACCCCATGGTAAATTTCTGGCTTGTCCCGGATTTCCGGAGTGTAAAAACACCAAGCCTTATCTGGAAAAAATCGGTGTCCCATGTCCAATTTGTGGAAAAGACGTAGTGGTAAAACGAAGCAAAAAAGGACGTCTTTACTACGGATGTGAAAACAACCCAGAGTGTGAGTTCATGTCCTGGCAAAAGCCATCTAAGAAAAAATGTCCGTCTTGCGGCAGTTATATGCTGGAAAAAGGCAATAAGCTGGTGTGTGCAGATGAACACTGCGGTTACGTAGAAACCAGACAGAATGAGTCATAGAATAGAAAAGCTTTCTGGTAAGAGGTACAGATGCCTCCTGCCGGAGAGCTTTTTACTCTTTTTTCAGAGGTTAAAAAACTTGGAGAAAGGGAAAAAGAGTGGTAAGATATAAAAAAGGAAGGAGGCAGAGGATGCGGATCTTAATTGCAGAAGACGAAAAAGATTTGAATAGGATTTTAACTGCAAGACTGCAGGCAGAGCACTATAGTGTGGATTCCTGTTATGATGGAGGAGCAGTGTTTGATTATCTGGCAGGAGCAGAATATGACGGACTGATTCTGGACATTATGATGCCGGTTATGGATGGGATAACAGTTTTGAAAAAGTTGAGAAGTCAGGGAAATCAGATTCCCATCCTGCTTCTGACAGCAAGGGATAAGATTGAAGACAGAGTAAAAGGACTGGATGCAGGAGCCAATGATTATCTTGTGAAGCCTTTTGCCTTTGAAGAATTGCTGGCAAGGGTAAGAGTTCTGTTAAGGAAACCATCAGAAGTTCAGAACAGTTGTTATCAGGCAGGTGATTTGGAAGTTCATGTGGATTCCCATGAAGTATTTCGTGGAGGAAAGAAAATCACCCTGTCAGGCAAAGAATTTGCTCTTTTGCGGTATATGATTCAGAATCAGGGCATTGTATTATCCAGGGAAAAGCTGGAGCAGCATATCTGGAACTATGATTATACAGGAGGCTCCAATGTAATAGATGTTTATATCCGGTATTTGCGTAAAAAAATTGACGAAGGACAGGAAACAAAGCTGATTCATACAGTCAGAGGGGCTGGATATGTGTTAAAGGCAGAACTATGAAAAAATGGTCATTAAAAGTAAAATTATCACTCTTATATACGTTTTTTACAATGCTTACAGTTTGTATTTCTCTTGGAATCCTTCTGGCCTTTGGGAATCAGGAACTGATTTCTTCTGTGCAGGCAGATTTAAAAGAAGGCATCTATGAGAGCATGGATGAGATTCAGGCAGAGAAACAGGAACTGCTTGTGGATAAGGATTTCTATGATGTGGAAGAAGGAATTTATAAGTCCCTGCTAAATGACAAAGGGGAGCTTCTCTATGGCAGGATTCCCTATGGATTTAACAGCCGGATAAAGCCGCAGGATGGACAGATTAAAACCACAGAAAATGAATACGGAAAATGGTATACGTTTACCATCCGTTATCCATCACAAAACAGCGAGACTTTGTATGTATGCGGAATTACCTCTGTGACAAAAGAAGAGAACGCCATACGGATGATAACTGCAATTGCAGTGGTGGTATTGCCGCTTCTGGCAGTGCTTATGGGAATTCTGGGCTATGGGCTCAGTAACAGGACTCTGAGACCTGTGAGGAAAATAATGGAGACTGTGCAGCAGATTCAAAATGACGGGGATTTATCCAGAAGAGTGGGGCTTGGAAAGGGAAAAGATGAAATTTATCAGCTTTCCAACACCTTTGACCATATGCTGGAGCAGTTAGAGGACTCTTTTTGGCGTGAAAAACAGTTTACATCGGATGTTTCTCATGAACTCAGAACGCCCATTACCGTTATTCTGGCGCAATGTGATGCAATGCTAAGCCAGGAGAATATCACTGGGGAGCAGGAAAAAGGAATCCGCATGATTGAAAAAAAGAGCAGGGAAATGGCTCAGATGGTTTCTCAGCTTTTGTTTTTGTCCAGAGCAGATCAGGGAAAGCAGCAACTGCAGAAAGAAAACCTTAATATCAGCGAACTGACACAAATGATTGCAGAAGAGCAGCAGATGATAGCACAGGAGAAGCATATTGTCATAGAAACGGAGATTTCACGGGACATTTATGCCTGGATAGACGAGAGTCTGTATATCAGAATGCTGATAAATCTTATGGCAAATGCGATTTACTACAATAAGGAGCCCGGATGGATTAAGGTTTCTTTAAAAGAAGAACAGGATGGGGTGAAAGGTTCTGTAGAAGACCACGGAATAGGAATTTCCCAGGAGGCTTTGCCTCATATCTGGGAGCGTTTTTACAGAGCGGATACCTCCAGAAGAGATACAGAGCGTTCCGGTTTGGGGCTTTCTATGGTTCAGTGGATTGTCACCGCCCACAAAGGCCATATTCAGGCACAGAGCAAACCGGGAGAAGGAAGCTGCTTTACGTTCTGGTTTCCGAAAAAATAAAAAAATTTGTGTTTTTAATCTTCCTTTAATGTTTTTATACTATACTAAAAACATCCAAAAATAGAAAAGAACAGGAGGAATCATACACATGAAAAAATATATGGTACTTACTATGCTGGCTGTAACACTGGGAGGAGTCCTGACAGGATGCGGTGCAGGAAAAGATATTGGACAGGAAGAAGCAGAAAAAATTGCATTTCAGGATGCGGGAATTCAGGAAACAGATACTTCCAGACTGAGAGTGTCCAGGGAGCAGGATGACGGAAGAAAATCTTATGAAATAGAATTTGATGCAGGGAATAAGGAATACAGCTATGAAATCCAGGCGTCTGACGGAACTATTTTAAGCTCTGATGTGGAAACCATCCAGCAAAATATCCAGACAGAGAACCAGCAGGCAGCACAGAATCCGCAGACAGCAGAAACCCAGCAGCCGGCAGAGAATCAGCAGACCACAGAAGCTCCGGTTTCCCAGACTCCAACACCGGCTGTCAGTGAAGCAGATGCAAAAAAAGCGGCACTTGACCGTGTTCCTGGAGCTGCAGAGCAAGACCTCAGGATGGAATTAGAATATGATGATGGCAGATACATTTATGAGGGAGATATTTATTATCAGCAAAAAGAATACGAATTTGAAATTGATGCTAATAATGGCAGCTTTTTAAAATGGAGTGAAGAGAGGGACTAAAAAGCCAGAAAATTTAACAGTCATTGAAAAAATCGGAAATAAACATCAAAATAGACAGAAAACAGCTCATTTTTGCATTGCTTTCAGAATTATTGTGTGATAGAATAAAATAGAATTAAAATATGATGGATTAACAGGAAAGCAGAAAAAAGAGAGGAGGTTCGCCATGAGTGTACAGTTATTAGACAGAACAAGAAAGATTAATAAACTGCTTCACAACAACCATTCATCAAAAGTTCTTTTTAATGATATTTGCGAGGTCATGGTAGAAACACTGGATTCCAATATTTTGGTTATGAGTAGAAAGGGAAAGGTTCTGGGGGTAGGACTCTGCCCAGGGGTGGAGGAAATCACAGAACTGATTGACAGCGAGGTTGGAGGACATATTGACAAGCTGTTGAATGAAAGACTGTTAGGCGTCTTGTCAACAAAAGAAAATGTGAACCTTCAGACTCTTGGGTTTGAATCACCGGATATCAGTAAATATATGGCGATTATCAGTCCCATTGATATTGCGGGAGAACGTCTGGGAACTTTATTTATGTATCGCAGCGCAAGACCTTATGATATAGAGGACATTATTGTCAGTGAGTACGGAACAACGGTGGTAGGACTGGAAATGATGCGTTCTGTGCATGAAGAAAATGCAGAAGAGAACAGAAAGATTCAGGTTGTAAAATCTGCCTTTAATACTTTGTCCTTCTCAGAATTAGAAGCGATTATTCATATTTTTGATGAGCTAAACGGCGATGAAGGAATTCTGGTGGCAAGTAAAATTGCTGACCGGGTAGGGATTACCCGTTCTGTCATTGTTAATGCACTGCGCAAGTTTGAAAGCGCAGGGGTCATTGAGTCACGGTCTTCCGGTATGAAAGGAACGTATATTAAAGTTCTCAATGAAGTGATTTTTGATGAACTGGAAGAAATAAAAAAGCGGAAGCTGGTAAAGAACAAATAAGGAAATAAGAAGAGGCTGTCTCTTTTAGAAACCATAAGAGTTTTTAGAGGAGACGGTCTTTTTTCATTTATAAAATAAATATAAAATTCAACGAAAAATGAAAAGATAAGAAAAAAAGAGAAAAAAAGAGAATATAAAAGTAAAGGAGAGATATGATAAAGAACCAGAAAGCTATATCCAGTTGCGAAAAAAGTTCAAATTAACTAATATATGACTATCGGTTAGCACTCGATTGGAATGAGTGCTAATAAACAAAAGAGATGAATTTTTTTAAGGAGGAAATAGATATGAAGTTAGTACCATTAGGAGACAGAGTTGTATTAAAACAGTTAGTTGCTGAAGAAACAACAAAATCAGGCATCGTTCTGCCGGGTCAGGCACAGGAAAAACCACAGCAGGCAGAAGTTGTTGCTGTAGGTCCAGGCGGTGTTGTAGACGGAAAAGAAGTGAAGATGGAAGTTGCAGCAGGAGATCAGGTTATCTATTCCAAATACGCAGGAACAGAAGTGAAATTAGACGGAGAAGAATTTATCATTGTAAGACAGAGTGATATCTTAGCAGTTGTTAAATAATAGAAAAATTTAGGAGGAATGTCATCATGGCAAAAGAAATCAAATACGGAGCAGAAGCAAGAGCAGCCCTGGAAGCTGGAGTAAATAAATTAGCAGATACAGTTCGCGTAACCTTAGGACCAAAAGGAAGAAACGTTGTTCTGGATAAATCCTTTGGCGCACCACTTATCACCAATGATGGTGTTACCATTGCAAAAGAAATCGAATTGGAAGACGGATTTGAAAACATGGGCGCACAGCTTATCAAAGAAGTTGCAGCAAAAACAAATGACGTAGCCGGTGATGGTACTACAACTGCAACAGTTCTTGCACAGGCTATGGTTCATGAAGGAATGAAAAACCTGGCAGCAGGAGCAAACCCAATCATCCTGAGAAAAGGAATGAAAAAAGCTACAGAAGCAGCAGTAGAAGCAATTCAGAACATGAGCGCAAACATTGAAAGTAAAGACCAGATTGCAAGAGTAGCAGCTATCTCTGCCGGAGATGATGAAGTAGGTGAAATGGTTTCTGAAGCAATGGAAAAAGTAAGCAAAGACGGTGTTATCACAATCGAAGAATCCAAGACTATGAAAACAGAACTGGATTTAGTAGAAGGTATGCAGTTTGACCGCGGCTATATTTCCGCTTATATGGCAACCGATATGGATAAGATGGAAGCTGTTTTAGATGATCCATACATTTTGATTACAGATAAGAAAATCTCCAACATTCAGGATATCCTTCCTGTTCTGGAACAGATTGTAAAAACAGGCGCAAAACTTCTTATTATCGCAGAAGATATTGAAGGCGAAGCACTTACTACTCTGATTGTAAACAAATTAAGAGGAACCTTCTCTGTATGCGCTGTAAAAGCTCCTGGATATGGTGACAGAAGAAAAGAAATGCTGAAAGATATTGCTGTTCTTACAAATGGTACTGTTATTTCCGATGAACTTGGTCTGGAATTAAAAGATACTACTATGGAACAGTTAGGACGTGCAAAATCTGTAAAAGTTCAGAAAGAATCTACAGTTATCGTAGACGGCCTTGGAAATAAAGAAGAAATCGCAGCAAGAGTTGCTCAGATTAAACATCAGATTGCTGAAACAACATCTGAATTTGATAAAGAAAAATTACAGGAAAGACTTGCCAAACTGGCTGGCGGTGTTGCTGTTATCCGTGTTGGCGCTGCAACAGAAACAGAAATGAAAGAAGCAAAACTCCGTATGGAAGATGCTTTAAACGCTACAAGAGCAGCAGTAGAGGAAGGTATTATCGCAGGCGGCGGTTCTGCATACATCCACGCTTCCAAAGAAGTTGCAAAAGTAGTAGAAACTCTGGAAGGTGATGCTAAGACAGGTGCAAAAGTAGTATTAAAAGCACTGGAAGCTCCATTATTCCACATTGCAGCAAACGCTGGTCTGGAAGGTTCTGTTATCATTAACAAAGTAAGAGAAAGCGAAGTGGGAACAGGATTTGATGCTCTTCATGAAGAATATGTAGATATGGTGAAAAAAGGTATCCTGGATCCGGCTAAAGTTACAAGAAGCGCATTACAGAACGCAACAAGCGTTGCAGGTACACTTCTTACCACAGAAGCAGTTGTTTCTACTATTAAGGAGGAAACACCGGCAATGCCAGCAGGCGCTCCAGGCATGGGCATGATGTAATCAGAAGTAAAAAAATAAAGAGGAAGAGCTATTACACAAAATAGCATTAAGGAATCTTGATGCGGTTCCAGCGAATTTGTCGAGTACACTTTGAGACTACGGGCTCAAAGTGAGCACAGGCTGAGCTGGAATTGTATCGGGATTCATGGTATGCAGTTGGTGTAAAGCTCCTCCTCTTTTCTTGCAACTTGGATTTTTTTGTGTTACACTAATGAGCAGAGTATACGAAGACTAATAGGAGGAACAGAAGATGAATGATTCGTATTCAGAACTGCTGGTGAAAAAGAAGCAGACTGCAAAAGATCTCATTATTAAATTTTTGCTGATCGGACTGATTGCAGCAACCGCAGTACTTGGGCTGATGGGAATTATCTTTGCTTGGATTGCAACTTTGATTTTGGGAGTTGTAGCATATTTTGTCCTTCCAAATCTGGATTTGGAGTATGAATATGTGTATGTAAACGGAGAACTGGATATTGACAAAATTATGTCTAAATCCAAGAGAAAACGTTTGAAAAGCTTTGACCTGGCAAAACTGGAACTTATGGCGCCGGTAAATTCTCACAGAATGGATTACCAGAACCACAACACAAATTTGAAGGTTCTGAATTACTCTTCCGGAGAAAAAGATCATAAGGTTTATGCTATGATTATTCCGGATGAAAAAGATGTGTACAAGGTGCTTATTGAACCAGACAGAGAATTATTGGATAATATTAAGAAAAGCTGCCCGCGTAAAGTCTTTGAAGATTGACAGAACTAAGGTAATTTGATATATTACTGTACTATAAACAAAAGCGAAGGGAGAACTACAATGGGTAAGATTATTGGTGAAGGCATTACTTTTGATGATGTGCTGTTAGTTCCGGCTTATTCAGAAGTAATACCGAATCAGGTTGAACTGTCAACCTGGCTGACAAAAAAAGTGAAATTAAACATTCCTATGATGAGCGCTGGTATGGATACGGTTACAGAACACCGTATGGCTATTGCTATGGCAAGACAGGGTGGTATTGGTATCATCCACAAGAACATGACCATAGAAGAACAGGCAGAAGAAGTAGACAAAGTAAAACGTTCAGAAAACGGAGTTATCACAGACCCATTTTACTTATCACCGGAACATACACTGGCAGATGCCAATGATCTTATGGCAAAGTTCCGTATTTCAGGAGTTCCGATTACAGAAGGAAGAAAGCTGGTAGGCATTATTACCAACCGCGATCTGAAATTTGAGGAAGATTTTTCTAAGAAAATCAAAGAATGTATGACTTCTGAAAATCTGGTAACAGCCAAAGAAGGAGTTACCTTAGAAGAAGCAAAGAAAATGCTGGCAAACTCCAGAAAAGAGAAATTGCCTATTGTAGATGATGAATTTAATTTAAAAGGTTTAATTACCATTAAGGATATTGAAAAACAGATTAAATATCCTCTGTCTGCAAAGGACGCACAGGGAAGACTTCTCTGTGGTGCAGCTGTTGGTATTACCGCAAATGTTATGGCCAGAGTTGACGCCCTGGTAAATGCCAGCGTAGACGTTATTGTTGTAGACTCTGCTCATGGACATTCTGCAAATATCCTCAAGGCAGTAAGAGAAATTAAGGCAAAATATCCGGATTTACAGTTGATTGCAGGAAATGTAGCAACTGCAGAAGCTACGAAAGCATTGATTGAGGCCGGAGTAGACGCAGTAAAAGTTGGTATTGGTCCTGGTTCTATCTGTACTACACGTGTGGTTGCCGGTATTGGTGTTCCACAGATTACTGCTGTTATGGACTGCTATGAAGCAGCTAAGGAATATGGTATTCCGATTATTGCTGATGGCGGTATTAAATACTCAGGAGATATGACAAAAGCAATTGCTGCAGGCGCTAATGTTTGTATGATGGGAAGTATTTTCGCCGGATGTGATGAAAGCCCGGGAGAATTTGAATTATACCAGGGAAGAAAATATAAGGTTTACAGAGGTATGGGTTCCATTTCAGCCATGGAGAATGGAAGCAAGGACCGCTATTTCCAGCAGGATGCCAAGAAACTGGTTCCGGAAGGAGTAGAAGGCCGCGTGGCATACAAAGGTCACGTGGAGGATACTGTATTCCAGTTAATCGGAGGTCTTCGTTCTGGTATGGGTTACTGCGGTGCCAAAGATATTGAAACATTAAAAGAAACAGGCAGATTTGTAAAAATTTCTGCTGCATCTTTGAAAGAATCCCATCCTCATGATATTCATATCACGAAGGAAGCTCCAAACTACAGTATTGACGAATAAGTAAGGATGTGGGGTGTCGCATGAAACAAAATCATTGCGGCACCCTGTTTTTTGTTTTACAGGAAATGTTTTCCGGTTTATCACAGAAAGGACAAAAGATGAGAAAAAGAGACAGATATGAAGAAGACTCTGACTTTGAAACAAGAAAAGAGCGCAGGCGAAAGCTGCGCAGACGAAGAAGAAGGCGCAATGTAATGATGTTTATTCTGGCTGTGCTTACTGTTCTGGCAGGCTTTTTTGTGGTAAATAAAATCAAAGAAAGCCTGGAAGAAAAACGTCTGTTAAAAGAGAGAAACGATTCTTTTGTAGGCGCGCCGCCCTTTGAGGTAGACCTTTTGGATGTGAACGAATATTCCAGACCGGGGACGCCTCTGGAGGAAATCAAAGGGATTGTAATTCATTATACAGCGAATCCGGGGACTACAGCGAAGAATAACCGGGACTATTTCCAGGGGCTGAAAGACAGCCATGAAACAAAGGTAAGCAGCCACTTTGTAGTGGGGTATGACGGAGAAATTGTTCAGTGTGTGCCAAGTACGGAAATTGCTTATGCTTCCAACTCCAGAAATGAGGATACCTTGTCCATTGAATGCTGCCACCTGGACGAAACAGGGAAATTTACAGAGGCAACCTATATTTCTCTGGTACGCCTTACAGGATGGCTTTGCTGGCGTTTTAATCTTACAGAAGAGGATGTTATCCGCCATTATGATGTGACAGGAAAAATCTGCCCTAAGTATTATGTGGAGAACCAGGATGCATGGGAACAGTTTAAGGCAGATGTGAAAGTACAGATTCAGAAAGTAGATGAGGAAGTGAAGGCTTCTAAGGGGGAATGAACGATACAGAGTCTGCTATAAAGAGAATAATAAGCGATAAAGCACCGAAAGAATATAATGTTTCGGTGCTTTTTTATGGAAAAAGTAAATATTTGTCCATTATTCTATATGTTATTACTAGAAGATTCAAAATGGGAGTTTTACAATAAATGAAGAAAAAAACATGTGAATAAATACATGAAAACATAAAGAAAAAAGTAAAGGAGAAGGAATTTATGAAATTTACAAATGGTTATTGGTTATTAAAGGATGAGATGAAGGCAGTTTATGCAGTAGAATATGCCAGCCACAGAGTAAATGGTAAGGAAGTTACAGTTTATCTTCCAAGCAGCCATATTGCAGACAGGGGAAATTGTCTGAATCTGCCTATGCTGACCCTTACACTATCCAGTCCCATGGAAGGTGTGATCAAGGTTTCAGCAGTGCATCATGCAGGGGCACTTTATAAAGGGCCTTTTGCAGAAATTCAGAATGAAAATCCAGAGGTTGTCATTGAGGATACAGAAGAGGCATTGATTTATAAAAGCGGTTCCTTGAAAGCAGTATTAAATAAAACGCCTGGAGCTTATAAACTGGCCTTTTATGAGGGAGATACCCTTTTAACAGAGTCCAGCTTCCGTAATCTTGCTTACATGCAGAATACAAAAACAGGAAAGAATTACATGTTAGAGCAGCTTGCCATTGATGTGGATGAGTATATTTATGGACTGGGAGAACGTTTTACACCGTTTGTAAAGAATGGTCAGGTGGTGGAAATGTGGAATGAGGATGGCGGTACTGCCAGTGAGATTGCCTACAAGAATATTCCATTTTATATTACCAACAAAGGGTATGGCGTGCTGGTGGATCATGAAGGTGATGTTTCCTATGAGATTGCCAGCGAGAAGGTAGAACGTATTCAGTTTTCTGTGGAAGGTGAACGCCTGGATTACTATTTTATCAGTGGAAAAACACCTATGGGAACTGTGGAAAAATACACAGAACTTACAGGAAAACCGGCGCTTCCTCCGGCATGGTCTTTCGGGTTGTGGCTGACTACTTCCTTTACCACGAATTACGATGAAGAGACAACCTCAAGCTTTATTCAGGGAATGGCAGACAGGGATATTCCTCTTCATGTGTTCCATTTTGACTGCTATTGGATGGAAGCCTATGAATGGTGTAATTTTGTCTGGGATCCGGCAACCTTCCCGGATCCAAAAGGAATGCTACAGCGTTATCATGAGAAAGGACTGAAAATCTGTGTCTGGATTAATCCATATATTGGACAGAAATCCCCACTGTTTCAGGAGGGAATGGAGCAAGGTTATCTGATTAAGAAAACAGATGGCAGTGTATGGCAGACCGATTTGTGGCAGGCAGGAATGGGGCTGGTGGACTTTACCAATCCAGAGGCAGTGACCTGGTATCAGGAGAAATTGAAAACCTTATTAGATATGGGCGTAGATTGCTTTAAAACAGACTTTGGTGAGAGAATCCCGGTAAAGGATATTGCGTATTTTGATGGTTCAGACCCAGTGAAAATGCATAATTATTATACCTATCTGTATAACAAGGCAGTGTTTGAACTGTTGGAAAGAGAGCGCGGAAAAGGAGAAGCAGTACTTTTTGCCCGTTCTGCAACCATAGGAGGGCAGAAATTCCCGGCACACTGGGGCGGCGACTGCTCTGCAACCTATCCTTCCATGGCAGAAACGCTCCGGGGAGGATTATCCCTGGCTTTAAGTGGATTTGGATTCTGGAGTCATGATATCAGCGGCTTTGAGAGTACAGCGCCGGCAGATATTTATAAACGTTGGTGTCAGTTTGGTCTGTTAAGCTCTCACAGCCGTCTCCATGGTTCCTCTTCTTACCGCGTGCCATGGCTCTTTGATGAAGAAGCATGTGTGATTTTGAAAGAATTCGTAAACCTGAAATGCCGGTTAATGCCATATCTTTATGGACAGGCAGTGAAAGCACATGTAAAGGGTACGCCAATGCTTCGTCCAATGTTTTTGGACTTCCCGGAGGACAAAGCCTGTGATACTTTAGATAAGCAGTATATGTTTGGTGACAGCCTTTTAGTAGCACCTGTTTTTAAAGAAAATGGAGAGGTGCAGTATTATCTGCCGGAAGGAACCTGGTATAATCTGATTACAGGGGCAAAAGTAGAGGGCGGAAAATGGCGGAAGGAAACCCATGATTATCATTCTCTGCCGCTTATGGTTCGTCCAAGCACCATTCTTCCTATGGGAAATAATGAAGTAGATGCTGCGTATGACTTTGCAGATGGTGTGACTTTGATTCTCTCTGAATTTGCAGAAGGTGCAAAGGCAGAGGCAGAGATTCCTGATTTACAGGGAAATATTGTCATGAAGGCTTGTGCCCAAAGGCATGGAGAGGAAATTTTTGTTTCCGTGGAAGGCGGAAATGGAAACTTCTCTGTGAAGAATATGGGAAGCGGTACAGTTGTTGTGAAATAAAAAAGCAGGTCCCCCTTTTGGCGGCAGGAAGGTGCTGCCAAGAGGGGGATTTTTGCGTTTATATTATTTTTAGAATATAGGGCTTGAACCCTATGAGAGAAATTGCTATGATGTGAGTATGAAAAAAAATCAGGCGGATTCTGAAAATTTTCTATGTTTTCATCGGTCTGATGTATTCAATTTTTCTTTTTCTATTGCTTCGTTTCTGAAGCGGCATTCCATAAAAAGATTAGTTTACAGGAGGTATCGGTATGAATGACACAATGAGAGAATATTTTCCAATGCTCCGCACCAGAAAGGAAGTGTTGGACATGATTGAGACCAGTGAGAGTTTGACAGAACGGTTTGAGAGCTGGGAGGAAGAGCAGCAAGAGGAATTTTTGGATTTTTGTACAGGTGTAAAAGGAGTGAAAATTCTGTATGATGGTTTCTTTAAAGAAGTTTTCAGTCCGGAATATCATGTGGAACGGTTAGAAGAATTTCTAAGTCTTTTGCTAGGGAAGAAAATAAAAATTAAACAGATTTTGCCAAATGATTCTGTCCGTCTGGCAGATGAACAGACGCTGCTTATTACAGATATTGTAATAGAAGCGGAAGATGGAACTATAGCAAACCTGGAAATTCAAAAAATCGGATATGCATTTCCAGGACAGAGAATGGCCTGTTATTCTGCAGATTTATTGCTTCGGCAGTATAAACGGGTAAAAGATAAAAAACGAGAGAAAAATAAAAAATTTAACTACAGAGATTTAAAGAATGTGTATACGATTATTTTGTTTGAAAAGAGTACAAAAGAATTTCATCAATTTCCAAAGCAGTATATTCATTATGGAGAACAGACTTTTCATACAGGGTTGAAATTAGAAACCCTACAGGAAACGGTTTTCAGCTTTGAAAGGTAAAAATAATTCGCAATGATTTTGCTTG
>ULYT01033796.1_pt1 | contig 13416 bp, 9 predicted proteins | sample 1962521 | NCBI WGS metagenome assembly ULYT01 (sample SAMEA4835873, study PRJEB28245) | human gut metagenome | biome: gut microbiome; material: fecal sample | place: Denmark | collected 2008 | reverse complement strand
AAACCTCATTTTAACTTGTACTAAATCTTGACATAGGACCAACTATTAACCTCAATAGATTTTACTGCTTCATCTGCCGACTTATGTGTTTTCATCCACAATTCTTCTTCTAATTTTAAACGCTCCATCAAAAAATCGTGTCGTTTTGAATAATCATCAAAAATTTCACTCCATTTCAAAGCGTATATTTTTGTGAAACCACTATCTTGACAATGTATTAAATGTTCTTCTCCATGTGATTTATGACTTTCTAATTCTCCTTCAATATAGCCATTTGCATCAAATTCATTACCAACCAAATAAAATGTCCATTTCACATTACCCGCATTAAATCGTGGCGTAGATTTGATCACTCTCATATATTTTTTTACTTGAGATACCTCTTTTTCTCCTAATTTTATCTTAGGACGCTTTAATTCTATTACAACATTTTCTGTTACTTTTCCATGGCGATCCTGCCGTAGCATATAAATATCCATTTCTTTATTTTTATCTGGATGATCTATATGAACATCTTCATCTACTCCAACTGTAGCTTTAATCATCCCCTTTAATGCCAAGTCAAAATCCGGTTCAGCCGCCGTAATTAAATTGTATTGTTCTCCAAATATCCAATAATGATTTTCTATTATTTTCTGAACATGAGGCACTTCATATGAATTAAATTCTTTATTAAATATAACTTCCTTTAATGCCTGGATAACCTTTTGTCTATCACATAGCAGTTTTATAGTTCTAGTAATATTACTTAATGAAGTATACTGTAAAATGCCTGACAGTTCTTTCATTTCATCCTCATCAAGCTCTACTATTCCTTGTAAAATTTTAAATAATTCTGGTTTATTACCATTATCCATAATCAATTTTAATAACTGTAACGTAATTTTTTTATTATCATCACTCAGCCCGGTAAAAATTTTAGGCTGTGCTGCATATAATGTCCCTACAAGGTTGTCTAACTCTTGTTTTTGAAAAACTCCCACCACACTTGCAGTATCAAATTCTGGATATATATTTTCATCTATAAGTTTTGCAATATAATTATCCGATGCCTTCTTTAGATATTCTCTCCTATATTTTATAAGAAACTCATTTACACCTTCTAATAAACATTTATATTCATCCTCACTTCTATTTGGAAAAATATCTCTTTGTCCATCAATTTCATCATTCGTAAAATGAAATTCATTAAAATAATCACTTTTAATATAAACACTATGAAAAAATTGATCTGCTCGCTTGTTTAATTTTGTAGTTTCTTTATATTTCTCATTATTCTCCGAATCAAGATAATATATTCTCGAATATTCATTCCCTAATTTTACACTCCACTGAACAAAACGAATATCATAATTTTTTTCACATCCAAAATCTGATACATATATGTTTTGTTTATCAAGAATAAACTCCGAATAATCTATTGGAATTTCATCTACTAAAATTTTATACTTATTTTCTCTATTTAACTCTAGAAACCAAAAAAACTCTTCTTTTATTTTCTGAATAATATCTTTTTTTTCTAAAGATTCTAATTGTGTAAACGTAACCTTCGTTCCAGTAGCTTCTTGCACCTCATGAGGCTTCTCATCCCCATTATCGTCATACTGATTTAGCGAATCTTTATTCATTTCTATATAGTATCCATATTTTTTCCCTTCTTTTTCATATACTGTATCCCATCTTGCAGTCTGTGAAAATGCAAAAAAAGTAAGGCGACCAATTCCTTTTCTTCCATGTGGAAGTGAATGATTAGTTTTACTTGACATACTTGCTTTTTTTGAATCGTTAAAAGGTTGAAACTTAAATCTCAATTCATCATAATTAATGCCTATTCCATTATCACATATAGTAATCATATTAATAAGACCTAAGTTATTCTCATGCAATTTTACTGAAATTTCTGTTGCCTCTGCATCGAATCCATTCCAAATATACTCACAGATAGCATCTAGTGGTTTTATACTTTTTAAATTCTTTTGTATGCCTTCCGGCGTAATAAGGACACTCTTCATTTTCTTCACTCTTTCTTCTTACTTATATATAGGATATAACTGATTATAATACATTTCTTACAAGTGAACAATCTATTCAAAGACTTACTTCATTACAAATTTTCTCTACTAAAAGTCACAAATTCAGTCCATTTAATCCTACTATATCCGCAACCCCCGTACAAAGCAGCACTAAATACCGCCAATCATCACACTTTTTAAGGCTCCAATGGACTAAGATACAAAATATTCTGCCACGTATTCACTTGTCTCTTTCTTTATATTATAAATTATTCCCCGTCTTTCCTCAATCCCTATTTTCCATGCGATAACTTACGATAATTTGGGGGAAGATATACTATTTTACGTTCAAATTTGGGGGATAGCGTTATCCCCCAAAAAGAAACGACAAGCAAACTTCTCCTCTTTATTCAGAAGAAAGAGGCAAAGTTTAAGATGGCATTTGGGGGAAGCTTTTCCCCCAAGTCTTCCCCCAAATTTCCCCCAAATCTAATGATAAAATACGGTATTTTACGATAATTTATGAATTTTCTCTCCAACTGCAAAAACCCCTTGAAAATGCCCATTTTCTGAGCTTTTCAAGGGGTTTAACCTGCATTTTATCTAGGAATTTAGTTTCCCATCTGTGCAGCAACTTCTGCAGCAAAGTCTTCGTTCTTTTTCTCCAGACCTTCACCTGTTTCAAAACGAACAAATCCTTTGATTGTTACGTTAGCGCCATTTGCCTTAGCAACTTCTTCTACGTATTTAGCAACAGACTGTTTTCCGTCTTCTGCTTTTACGTATGTCTGGTCTAAGAGGCAGATTTCTTTCAGTTCTTTGTTGATACGTCCGTTAATCATACCCTGAATAACTTTTTCTGGTTTCTGGGATTCTTTTGGATCGTTCATAATCTGAGCCAGTAAGATTTCTTTTTCATGTGCAATGTAGTCTGCGCTTACTTCAGAGCTGTTTGTGTACTCTGGTTTTAAAGCTGCAATCTGCATAGCTACGTTTCTGGCCATTTCTTTTACTGCATCATTTACAACATCTGTCTCAACGTCTACTAATACGCCGATTTTTCCGCCCATATGTGTATAAGAAGCAACAAATCCGTTTTCTTCTGTCACTTTCTGGAATCTTCTGATGTTCATGTTTTCGCCGATAACTGCAATCTGAGCAGATAATGCTTCCTGTACAGTTTTTTCAGCGTCGAATTTCCATGCAGAAGCCATGAAGTCTTCTGTTGTAGCTGCTTCTGTTTCCATAGCAGCTTCTGCAACCTGAGCTACATAGTCCTGGAATTTTTCGTTCTTAGCAACAAAGTCTGTTTCTGCATTTACTTCTACAACAACTGCGCTCTTTTCGTCAGCGGAAACTAAAGTTTTGCAAAGACCTTCTGCCGCAATACGTCCAGCTTTTTTCTGAGCTGTAGCCAGACCTTTTTCTCTTAAAAACTCAACTGCTTTATCCATATCGCCGTCTGTAGCTGTAAGAGCTTTCTTACAGTCCATCATACCAGCGCCTGTCATTTCTCTTAATTCTTTTACTTTGCTTGCTGTGATAGCCATGTTATGGTTCCTCCTGTTTATTTTTCTATTGTTTCAGGATATTGGGAACACTGCTTAAACGCTGTGCTCCCAACCGTTATTCAAATCTTACTCTTCTACTGCAGCTTCTTCTGTTTCTTCTGTGAAGATTTCTTCAGCGTCAGCAGCTTCACCCTGGTTTGCTTCGATAACAGCATCTGCCATTTTGGAAACGATTAATTTTACTGCTCTGATAGCATCATCGTTACCTGGGATAACGTAATCTAATTCTTCTGGGTCACAGTTTGTATCAGCAATACCGATTAACGGAATACCTAATGTATGAGCTTCCTGTACACAGATTCTTTCTTTCTTTGGATCTACGATGAAGATTGCATCTGGAAGTTTCTTCATTTCTTTGATTCCGCCAAGGTTTTTCTGAAGTTTGTCCATTTCTTTCTTTAACTGGATAACTTCTTTCTTAGGCAGAACATCGAATGTTCCGTCACTTTCCATAGCTTCGATTTCTTTTAATCTTGCAATTCTGCTCTGGATGGTCTTGAAGTTTGTCAGCATACCGCCTAACCATCTTTCGTTTACATAGTACATTCCGCATCTTTCAGCTTCTGTCTGGATTGCATCCTGAGCCTGTTTTTTGGTTCCTACGAACAGAATTGTACCACCGTCAGCAGCGATATCAGCGATTGCTTTGTAAGCATCATCAACCATACCTACAGATTTCTGTAAGTCGATGATATAGATACCATTTCTTTCTGTGTAGATGTACGGAGCCATTTTAGGGTTCCATCTTCTTGTCTGATGTCCGAAATGAACACCTGCTTCCAGTAACTGTTTCATTGAAATAACGCTCATTTTTTTCTCTCCTTTTGGTTTACACTTCCACCTGCTTCTACACCGCCGGGACTCTGTTTTCTAGCACCGTCCATTGGAATTCACAGGCGTGGTTATTTTGTTACACTCGCAACGTGGGTATTATACCACATATTTTTCTCTTATTGCAAGGACTTTTTTCTAAAATCCCCTAAAATCCAAAGTTTCTCTGAATCCACTGAAGCAAAAGCGGCATCCAGCTTTGACAGCCGGGCTCCACTCCGCTGCCATCTGTCCGCTGTATGCTCTTGGTTGCCAGAGACAGACCGTGGGCTCCTTTAGGATATAAATGGAATTCTACCGGAACATTGGCTTTTCCCAGAGCTTCCACAAAAACCATGGAATTCCAGAATGGTACCGTATCATCATCAAAAGTATGCCATATAAACGTCTTTGGAACCCAGTCACCCACCTGATTTTCCAAAGATAACTTTTCTCTTTTTTCCTCATACTGACTTCCCAGCAGATTTTGAATACTATCTGTATGTGCAATGGCATCCTGACTGCTGATAACCGGATAACAGAGAATCAGCCCATTCGGCTGCAGGGATATGCCACGCACTTCCTCATTGAGGTTCTCCTCCAGTTCTTTCCAGAACACACCGTAGCTGGCAGCCAGATGACCTCCTGCCGAAAATCCCATAACCAGGATTTTTTCTGTATCAATTCCCCACTCTTCTCCCTTTTCTCTTATAAGCTGCACACTTTTTGCCACTTCCAGCAAAGCTGTGGGGTACACTGCCGGTTTGCAGGAATAACGCAGCACTGCTGCATGATAGCCTATGCTGTTAAACTGCAGGGCAATGGGTTCTGCTTCCCGGTTGGAGGTCATCCGGTAAGCACCTCCCGGACAGATTAAAACCAGTGGTTTTCTGGGATTTGGTTCATCATCCAGATAGTTTCCTAAAATATAAGTGTCCAGATGTGCATAGTCCTCAGACCCCTGCACTTGAATTTTAATACGTTCCTGAATCATAGTCTTTCCATCAGCAGACCATTTCTGTAAGCTTCTAAAAGTTCCTGCAGGTCTGCAATCCTTTCTTTTAATTTTACTCCTGTATCTGTTTCCCCTACGGTTTTTCGCTGTATGACACGTCTCACTAAAATACTGTCAGACAAAATGTCGCTTTCTTTACTTATGGCATCGCTGGTAGAAGTAAAAGGTTCGTGAGCGGCCAGAATCATCCCCCAGGAATTATAAATCAAAGTATACCCTGCAATCCCGGTTTCTTTTTGATAAGCCCTGGAAAATCCGCCGTCAATCACCAGAATTTTCCCTCCGCATTTAATCGGACTCTCTCCTTCGGTATGATGAACCGGAACATGACCATTCACAATATGCCGGCAGTCTCCTGTAACCTGAAATTCCTCCAGGATTCTATTTGCTGTCTCTTCCTTTTCCAGAAAATAATAATACGGATTTTTCTTTTCTTCGTGAGTTTCTTTTGCCTCCAGAAAATACCGCTCAAAGGTAGCCATTTTATTTTTTCCAAATAAAGGTGAGTTAGGACTGCTCCAGATAAACCACAGAATATCCCTGCCCTTCTCCCGTTCTTCTTCGTTTACTGCCACAAAAGCTTTCCGCACATAAGAATCCAGCGCATCATAGAGGGCTTTTCCTTTGTAAGATTTTCCATACACCTGGATTTCCTTAAAACTGCCATCCTCATTTAGCGGAATGCAACCGTGATACAGCAGATTATGATTGTATATTTTATACAGACTTCCCTTTTTTAATAAAAGCTGCATATGTCTCTGGAGTTTTTCGCAGTTTACAAAAGCAAAAACCAGACGATCCACAACCTCCTGCTCCTCTCTGGTAAGCTCATAGGGATTCTCCGGGTCAATGGTAGGGAAAAAGCAGTCCAACATAGGGTAAGTCTGATATCCCAGCCGCACAGTCCCTTCTGTATAATCAATTTCATCAAGAAGCGCCCGATCCGCCATACCAAATTCTTTTCGGCGCATGAGAAGCTTTCCTTCCAGCTTAAACTGAATCACTGTAATAGCTTTGTGCATTTTCTGGTTCATTTCCTGCTCCGCAGGATTTGGTTCCTGATGCCCTTTCATTTTAAAACAGGCGCAAGGATCATCCTTATAATAAGTCATGGCAAAAGTAGCCAGAGGCAACAGATTAATGCCATAGCCCTCTTCTAAAATATCCAAATTTCCATATCTGGCGCAAATCCTCACTACCGTAGCCACACAACTGGACTGCCCTGCCGCTGCACCCATCCAGAGGATATCATGATTTCCCCACTGAATATCCAGAGAATGATAACCCTCCAGCTTATCCATAATCTGATGCGGTCCCGGTCCTCTGTCATAGATATCTCCCAAAATATGAAGATGATCCACAACCAGTCTTTGAATCAGTTCGCTAAGAGCAATAATGCATTCTTCTGCCCGGCCAATGCTAATAATCGTATGAATAATTTGCTCATAGTAAGACTCCTTATCCGTAATATCTCCCCGCTCTGTCATTAATTCCTCAATGACATAAGCAAAATCCTCCGGCAATGCCTTGCGCACCTTGGAACGAGTGTATTTAGAGGCAGTTTTCTTACACACCTCAATCAACCGGTACAGGCTGATTTTATACCACTCCTCCATATCCTTTTCCTGTTTTTTCACCAGAGCCATTTTTTCTTTTGGATAATAAATCAAGGTTGCCAGACTTTTTTTATCTTGCTGGCTCATGGTATGTCCAAAAACCTGATCGATTTTTCTCCGCACAGAGCCGGAACCGTTTTTCAGCACATGAGAAAAAGCCTCATATTCCCCATGAATATCACTAATATAATGTTCTGTGCCCTTGGGCAGATTTAAAATTGCCTGAAGATTAATGATTTCTGTGGATGCTTTGGCAATTGTGGGATACAGCTCTGACATCTTTTCCAGATACTTCACTTTCATAGCTTCCATCTTTGTTCCCCCGATACCTTTTCTCTTATCATACCATGTCCACGTTGTATTTTACAATGGAAAAGGCCGCCTTTCAGCAGCCCATTCTTTACATTCTTTCCGGCGCATCAAAGCCCAGAAGGTCAATGCAAGTTTCTAATACTTCTTTTGTTAAGGTTAAAAGACGAATCCAGGATTTTTTCTTTTCTTCATCTTCTTCTCCCAGGATTCTGGTTTCATGATAAAAGCTGTTAAATGCATTTGCCAGATCATAAATATAAGAACAGATTCTGTGAGGCGCTTTTTCTTCAAAGGCCGGTTCAATCACAGCATTGAATCTTGCCAGCTCCAGCATCAGATTCTTTTCACTGCTGTTGACTGCTTCGTGAATAGCACCTTCTTCCAGGCTGTTTCCATCTTCCACATACCGACTTAAAATAGACTTAATTCTTACAATAGTGTACAGAATATACGGTCCTGTATTTCCTTCAAAAGAGGTGAAACGGTCAATATCAAAAATATAATCCTTGGATGCCTGGTTTGACAGGTCTCCGTATTTAATGGCAGACAGGCCTACCATCTGTGCGGTTTTCTCTGCATTTTCGTCTTTTACACTGCGGTTATCCACGATTTTCTTGAACATCTCTTCATTGATTTCTCCAATGAGACGTTCCAGACGCATAACGCCGCCTTCTCTTGTTTTAAAAGGCTTGCCATCTTTACCATTCATGGTTCCAAATCCCACAAAGGTAAGTTTTGTATTTTCATCTACCATATTAGCTTTTTTCGCACAGCGGAACACCTGGATAAAATGCAATTCCTGACGCTTGTCTACCACATAAATGATTTCATCCGGATGGAAATCTTCCATACGCTGTACAATGGTAGCCAAATCTGTAGTATTATAAAGGGATGCCCCGTCTGATTTCAAAATCATGCACGGAGGGATTTCCTTGGTGTCAGATTCTTCTTTTACATCCACAACTAAAGCGCCCTGATCCACATATGCATATCCCTCATCTTTTAAATATTTTACCATATCCGGTATATAGGCGTCTGCGTCAGATTCTCCCATCCACAAATCAAAATCTACTTTCAGCTTGGCATAGTTTTTCTTCAGGTCATTGACAGAAACTTCCATAATGTGTTTCCACAAAGCCCGATAACCTCTTCTGCCCTGCTGCAACTGTAAGGTTGCTTCCAGCGCTTCGTTTTTGTACGCCTCATCTGTTTTGGATTTGCCGCTGGCTGTAGGATAAATTTCTTCCAGTTCACTGACTGTGAAAGGCGCTTCTTTTGGATATTCCCCTTCATAGCTTTCATCAAAGTATACCAGCTCTGGTTTTCTCTTAGACAGTTCTGTAATAATCAATCCCATCTGAAGACCCCAGTCTCCCAGATGTACGTCACCAATCACCTTATGTCCCAGGAAACGTCCCATTCGCTTAATACTTTCTCCGATAATTGCAGAACGCAGATGTCCTACATGAAGAGGTTTTGCAACATTTGGTCCACCGTAATCAATGACAATGGTTTTCGGATTCTTGGCTTCTTCCACAGAAAGTCTGGAGTCTGCCAGCATCCGGTTCAGATAATCAGCCAGAAATGTTTTATTTACTTTCAGATTAATAAAACCAGGATTCACTGCTTCTACACTTTCAAACACAGGATTTTCCTGTAATTTCTCTACTACATTTCCTGCAATCATAATTGGAGCCTTGCGATAGGTCTTTGCTGCCGCCATAGCTCCATTACACTGGTATTCACAAAGGTCCGGACGGTTAGAAACCGTTACCTTTGCAAAATTTTCATCATACTCACAGGCTTTAAAAGCTTCTTTTAAGACTTCTTCAATATATACTGCTAATTTCTTCATAAACTTCTCACTCCGTATCTGCAATTTTTGTGGCTGCCACAGCCAAAGCTCCTGGTCCGATATGACAGGAAACACTCAAAGACAATGGCGCCATATAAATTTCATATCCCGGGAACTGCTCCTGCAATTCCTTTTTCCACTCCATAGCCTCTTCTTCGTTTCCGGTATAAGCAGCCTGAAGTGCCATGCGCCCCTGTTTTACATACTCCTGAAATCTGCCTTCTAAATCTTCTCTCATGGCCTGAACCATAATGCTCTTGGCTTTCTTTTTTCCTCTTGCCTTAGAAAAAGCATCCAGCTTATCTCCCTGAATCTGAAGCACTGGTTTCAGATTCAGTACAGTTCCAAGAGCTGCCGCCGCCGGAGTGATTCTGCCGCCTTTCTTTAAATATTTCAAGGTTTCCAAAGTAATATAAATGCTGGATTCCTGTTTTTCTTTTTCCAGAACTTCTTTAATTTCTGCACCGTTTTTGCCTGCTTTTGCTAAGGCAATGGCGTCCAAAACAGACTGTCTTTGAGTAACAGAAATTCTCTGGTTATCCACCACATGAACCCTGCCCGGATACTCTCTTGCAAGCACCATAGCTGTCTCACAGGAATTGCTAAGCCCGCTGGACATAGGAATATGCACAATCTCTTCTGCCTCTAAAAGCAGCTTTTCCCATAATTCCATCACATCCACCGGAGTAGGCTGGGAAGTAGAAATATTTGCATCCTCTGCTAATTTCTCATAAAATTCTTTCTGCGACAGGGTAATATCTTCATAAAACAATTCTTCATTAATATAAAAAGGCATGGGAAGTACAAAAATCCCAAGCTCGTTTGCCTGTGACTGTGTAATCCCACTATTACTGTCTGTTACAATCGCAACTTTATTCTTCACTGATTTGTGGCTCCCTTTCTTTTTCAAGTCATTATGAAAATCATACCATAGAGCATCCGGGAATACAATCTCTTTTTCTTTCTCTTTCTTCACATTCGTGATAAAATAGAAAAAAACAAAGGAGGAAGTCTTATGTCATACAAAACCCAATCTTACGCAAATACTGCTGTATCTGTCATAAAAAATCTGGAAAAACGCAATATGTCCGGATATTATTGTGAGACAGCCAAAGAGGCCAGAGAACTGGTAAAACAGCTTATCCCTGCACAGGCAACGGTCACAAACGGTGGTTCTGAAACCCTGGAAGAAACCGGAATCATGGAGCTTATCCAGTCCCCGGACTATCAATTTATTGACCGCAAAGCAGCCAAAACTCCAGAAGAATCCCGTATGCTCTATGGAAAAATCGTCACTGCCGACTATTTTCTCACCAGCGCCAACGCTATCACTCTGGATGGAGAACTCATTAATGTAGACGGAAATGGAAACCGTGTTGCCTGCCTTATCCAAGGGCCTTCTCATGTTCTGATCATTGCCGGCATGAATAAAGTTGTTCCAACGCAAGAAGATGGCATCCGCCGGGTTCGCAATATCGCTGCCCCGCCAAATGCCATCCGTGTAGGTGCGCAGACCCCCTGTACGAAAACCGGCCTGTGTAATGACTGCCAAAGTCCAGACTGCATCTGCTGTCACACAGTCATCACCCGCCATTCCCGCCACAAAGGCCGCATCAGCGTCATCCTTATAGGCGAAGAATACGGATTTTAGATAAAGAAATTATCCTATGAAATCTCCATCTGGAATATTGCTGCAGTTCTGGCAAATTTGCCGGAACTGTAACAATCATTCCTTCTTTTTTACATTCTCCGCAATGCTTCAATAGGACTTAGGTTTGCCGCCTTAATAGATGGCAGCAGTCCAAACACAATTCCAATAACAGTAGAGAAAATCACTGCCCCCACTGCCGCCGGAACACTAATTACCATTGGCGTTCCCGACATCTTGGCAATAATCGCTGCCAGAGCAATTCCTCCAAACACGCCCAGGATTCCGCCAATGCTGGTAAGTACAGATGCCTCCGTAAGAAACTGTCCTAAAATTCTTCTCTTATTCGCGCCAATGGCTTTTTTCAATCCAATTTCTCCTGTTCTTTCTGTAACAGATACCAGCATTATATTCATAACCCCGATTCCTCCTACCAACAGAGAAATACTGGCAATCCATAAAAGCTGACGGTTGGTGCTCTCACTAATCTGCTGCAGCCCCTTTGCCTTTTCCATCATATCCTTTGCCTTATATTCAATGGTTCCTGTGGTGGAAGTAATGGAAGCATTTAATATTTCTGCTGTTTTTTTGCCGGCTGCGCTCATTTCCTCTGGAGATGGCGCTTTCACAGAAACCTGCTGCGGCTCATCATACTGATAAACAATGGGCCAGGATGCGTCTGGCATAAACACCATGCCGCTGCTGTTGCTGTAATAGGTATAATACTCTTCCTTGCTGTTAATAACCGGTTCATATTCTTCTGCTTTTTTCACTACCCCTACAACCGTAAAAGGCTCTCCTTTAATTTCTATGGTTTTTCCGATTTCCTGCCCCTTTTCAAAAAAACTGCCGGAGGCTGTTTCATCAATCAGAACCACTTTCCGATAATTCTCATAATCCTCCCTGGAAAATCCGCGTCCCCGGATAATCTGATACCCGCATACGTCCAGATAATCCTGGTCAATCCCCAGCACATTGCCTCCCTCCATGCTTTTATTCTGATAAAAAATTCCATCGGCATAGAGTCTGGACTGATAAAGTGTAACCTCCTCTACCTCTTTCAAATCCAGAATGGCATCCTTTTGTTCCTTGGTAATGACCGGTACCCCTGCCGGAATTCCCTGATATTCCATCTGATACTCTCCGCCATTTTCACTTAGGAACACCTCAACAACATTATCTCCTTCTCCTATGAGATTTTTCTTAATCTGTTCGTTGGTCCCTTTAATGGTAGATACAATAGAAATCAAAGATGCAATTCCAATGATAATTCCCAGCATGGTCAGAAAGGAACGCATTTTATGTGCCCAGATTCCCTGAAAGGATAATCTAATATTTTCAATCATCTATCTGCCTTCCTTTCCTTAAAAATAACCATTATACTCATCTGCCAGCTTCGCTTTTTTCACTTTTGCACCTTCTTTTACCTTTTTCCCATATGGAAAAGCTACATAGTCTTCCGTTGTAATCCCATCCTTAATCTCAATCAGCGAACCATAAAAGGTGCGGCCTGTGTGAACCACCTGTTTCACCAGCTTTCCATTTTTCCCGGCTTTCAGAACATAATCCTCTCCATCTTTACTGCGGACATATTCTTTACTCAGGAAAATGCCCGTAATTTCTCCATTTTCCTGGGGCAAATCCATAGTTACCATTTCATTGTCCTTCAGCCCCGTACTGTCCTGGATAAACGCAGTAAAAGGATAATAAGTAATTTCCCGGTTGCTGTACATCATATAATCATCTGCAGGGTAAGGAGAAACCTCCTTTATTTCCGCTTCAAAAGGCATCATGGACTCATAAGCCATACCGGAGAGCATCTGTCCAGGCTCTACCACCTTTAACATGTCCTCTCCTACATACCCTTTAATATAAACCCCTCCTGTACTTTCTACTACAATAAAAGGTTCCCCGTCAATTTCACCCTTTGCCGGGTCTCCAACCTTCTTCACCACACCATTTAAGGTGCTGCGGACGGTTTCATCCTGAAGCTGCTGTTCTACCTTTTTAATTTTAATATCAGCTTCCCGGATATCCAGACCCGCTGTAGCGATTTCCTGTTCCTTCTCACGGATGGCTTTCTTCATTTCTTCCGGAGAATATCCTCCAATAATATCTCCTCCTGGTGTTGGAACAAAAATACCGTTGTCCAGATCCTCCAGACCCGGATCATTGGGAACCGGAACCTCCTCCCATTCCGCAAGTCCTAATTTTGCACGATACCAGGTAGACGGATTAAATTGTTTTTCAATTTTTTCACCGTAAATGGTAATCTGCGCCAGTAAAGTTCCATCTTTTTTATCTTCTGTACGCTGTTCCAGAACACAGGTAAGAGGCGCTTCCTCCTTTTCTTCACCGCCACGGAAACCGGCAATGTGATTTAAAAAGGCTCCCTGTACCCATACATCTTTTTTACAGAGGAAATACAATACTGCACCTTCCTGCTTGTATGGTTTTGCAGTTTCTACAATCACGTTGTCCTCTGCATTTGGCGGAATGGGGTCTGTAAGACTGGTGTCCCAGTAAAGACGGCTGTAAGCAGTGGATTCTTCTTCTGGTGCCTCTGGTTCTTCCGGA
>ULYT01015070.1_pt1 | contig 13944 bp, 11 predicted proteins | sample 1962521 | NCBI WGS metagenome assembly ULYT01 (sample SAMEA4835873, study PRJEB28245) | human gut metagenome | biome: gut microbiome; material: fecal sample | place: Denmark | collected 2008 | reverse complement strand
CGACGAGATTTTACTTCTACTTGCGGAGTTACATTATCCAAAGCCTTTTTCCAGATTTCGAGAGCTGATTTTTCTTCGTTAGGAAGTTTTGCTTTCACTGTTTCCAGAGCGGCATAAAAGATTTCATAAGACGCATTCTTTTTACCATCATACATCAAATGGTTTACAAACTTAGAAACCTTTTGGTCATTAAAAACGGGATCCGGAAGGATTACGCGTTTTTTTGGTTTTGCTTTTCTCATTTGTTTGAAAAATAATGTTTTTGTTCTTGGTTGTCTACTTCTTGACTTCTTCAACTCTCCCACCGGAGAATTTACTCAACCTTTAGCATTTCCAACAAACTAAAACGTAAGTTATTACTTTAATTCTAATTAGGTTTTAATCCTTATTTTTTCTTAGCCGGTGCAGCTTGTCCTGGTTTCGGACGCTTAGCTCCGTATTTAGAACGTCTTTGAGTACGACCAGCAACACCTGCTGTATCAAGTGTACCACGTACAATGTGATAACGTACACCAGGAAGGTCTTTTACACGACCGCCACGTACCAAAACGATTGAGTGTTCCTGCAAGTTGTGTCCTTCTCCCGGAATGTATGAGTTAACCTCTTTTTGGTTAGTCAAACGTACACGAGCTACTTTACGCATTGCAGAGTTCGGCTTCTTCGGAGTAGTAGTATATACTCTCACGCAAACGCCACGTCTTTGAGGACATGAATCCAAGGCTGGAGATTTACTTTTCTCCACCAGCGCTTCGCGTCCTTTTCTTACTAATTGCTGAATTGTAGGCATTTTAATTGTTTTTTGATTTATATTATTGTTATATTAATTTCGTAACTATACATTTTGGGCTGCAAAAATACGAATAATATTTGAATATTCAATGCGCTACAACTTTTTTTTCTTTTTTAATGTTTTTATATCAACCTCATGCTTCGCCTTTTACAACACTTAGCGGAGGCATCGGTGACTCTTCAGAAATACGAATAGGTCCAAAAGCACGTTCATACTTTGCTATGTTATCCTCCAATGCCCGCAACAAGCGTTTTGCGTGTTCTGGAGCTACTATAATACGAGATTGCACTCCTGCTTTCGGCACTCCTGGCATAACCCGTACAAAGTCTAGAATAAACTCAGAGCTTGAATGAGTAATGATTGCAAGATTCGCATAAGTTCCTTGCGCTACTTCTTCTTTCAACTCGATCTGTAACTGGTTGTTATTTTGTTCTTCCATATTAAATAAGATAAAATGTTTTTTTGCAAAATAACAAAATTTTATCGAGATAAGAATGATACAGTCAGGTAAAAGAAACAAAAAAAAGGAGCAACTGCCTGCTACAGCAATCGCTCCTTTTTCATATAGTCAATTGAATTGTATTATTCTACTTCATTGTAATCAAGTACTGTCTTCTTGTTCGCCAAGATACGATCATACTCTTCTTTTGAACCAACGATAATCTTTTCAAATTCACGCTGACCTGTACCTGCCGGAATTAAGTGACCGCAAATTACGTTTTCCTTCATTCCTTCAAGTTTATCTGTCTTGCCATTGATAGCAGCCTCATTCAACACCTTCGTTGTTTCCTGGAAGGATGCAGCTGACATAAAGCTTGAAGTCTGCAGTGCAGCACGCGTAATACCCTGAAGAATCTGAGTCGAAGTTGCAGCTACAGCATCACGTACCTCAACAGGTTTCAAGTCACGGCGCTTCAGCATACTGTTCTCATCACGCAACTTACGAGCAGTCACAATCTGTCCCGGCTGCATATTCTGAGAATCACCTGCATCAACAACCACTTTCTTACCCCAGATACGATCGTTTTCCTCCATAAACTCAAGCTTATCCACTACCTGTTGTTCCAAGAAGCGAGTATCACCCGGCTCATCGATCTGAACCTTACGCATCATCTGGCGAACGATAATCTCAAAATGCTTATCATTGATCTTCACACCCTGCAGACGGTATACATCCTGAACTTCATTCACAATATATTCCTGTACAGCCGTAGGACCTTTAATTGCCAGGATATCAGCCGGAGTAGTAGCACCATCAGATAATGGAGTACCAGCACGCACATAGTCGTTCTCCTGAACCAGAATCTGTTTGGACAATGCAACAAGATACTTCTTCACTTCACCTGTTTTCGAAGTTACGATGATTTCACGGTTACCACGCTTGATCTTACCCATTGTAACCTCACCGTCAATTTCAGAAACGACAGCAGGATTAGACGGATTACGTGCTTCAAACAACTCAGTAACACGAGGAAGACCACCCGTGATGTCACCCGCCTTACCTACAGCACGCGGAATCTTCACGATTACTTCACCGGCTTTCACTTTCTGACCATTTTCAATAATCACGTGACCACCTACCGGTAAGTTATAAGTACGAATCAGATCACCGTCTTCTGTCAGGATATGAGCCGAAGGAACTTTCGTTTTATCCTTAGATTCAATAATGATGATTTCACGAAGACCGGTTGCTTCATCCGATTCCACCTTATAAGTAACATTCTCAATTACACCTTCGAATTCAATCTTACCAGTTGCTTCAGTTATAATAACGGCATTGAACGGGTCCCATTTAGCAATTAACTTACCCTTTTCAACCAGATCACCATCCGATACATATAATGTAGAACCATAAGGTACATTGTGCGTAGAAAGAACGATACCAGTATTTACGTCCACAAAACGAACTTCAGCCAAACGGCCTACCACTACTTTTGCAGCTTCACCCATTTCGTCTACGATATCTACCGTACGAAGTTCTTCAAATTCCAGACGAGCACTGTTCTTAGCCACAATACTTGCATTTGCCGCAATATTCGCAGCAGTACCACCGGCGTGGAATGTACGCAATGTCAACTGTGTACCCGGCTCACCGATTGACTGAGCAGCAATTACACCGACAGCCTCACCCTTCTGAACCATGCGGCTTGTTGCCAGGTTACGTCCGTAACACTTAGCACAAACACCCTTCTTCGCTTCACAAGTCAATACAGAACGGATTTCAACGCTTTCAATCGGAGAATCCTGAATCTTCTTAGCAACTTCTTCTGTGATTTCTTCACCACCGGCAACAAGTAATTCGCCTGTAGTAGGATGAATAATATCATGTACAGAAACACGCCCTAAGATACGTTCATACAGGGTAGCGATTACTTCATCGTTATTCTTCAAGTCTGTACAAACCAATCCACGAAGTGTACCGCAGTCTTCTTCCGTGATGATCACGTCGTGAGAAACGTCTACCAGACGACGAGTCAAATATCCGGCATCGGCAGTCTTCAAAGCGGTATCCGCCAAACCTTTACGGGCACCGTGAGTAGAGATAAAGTACTCCAACACAGAAAGTCCCTCTTTAAAGTTTGACAAGATCGGGTTTTCAATAATCTGACCACCTTCAGCACCAGCTTTCTGGGGCTTAGCCATCAAACCACGCATACCGGACAACTGACGAATCTGTTCTTTAGAACCACGGGCACCCGAATCCAGCATCATGTATACAGAGTTAAATCCTTGATCATCCGAAGAAATAGTTTTCATCAAGATGTTAGACAACTCAGAGTTCACATGTGTCCAGATATCAATTACCTGATTATAACGTTCGTTGTTGGTAATGAAACCCATATTATAGTTGTTTACGACTTGTTCAACTTCGTCGTAACCTTTTTGTACCAATGTCTCTTTTTCTTTCGGGATAATAATATCACCCAAGTTGAATGACAAACCACCCTTAAAGGCCATTTGGTAACCTAAGTTCTTGATTCCATCCAAGAAGTCTGCAGCTTTAGCCACACCACAAACCTTGATTACATCACTAATGATATCACGAAGAGATTTCTTAGAAATAATCGTATTGATATAACCTGCTTCAGGAGGAACAATTTCATTAACAATCACACGTCCTACAGAAGTTTCACGCATAACGTCAACAATGTTACCATTTTCATCAACGTCTTTCACGATCACCTTTACCGGAGCATGAATATCTACCTTACCTTCATTATAAGCGATTAATGCTTCTTCCGGTCCGTAGAATGTAAGTCCTTCTCCCTTAGCACCGGCACGCAACTTGGTAATGTAATACAAACCAAGAACCATATCCTGTGCAGGTACAGTAATAGGCGCACCGTTTGCCGGATTCAGGATATTATGTGACTGAAGCATCAACATCTGAGCTTCAAGAATTGCTTCGTTACTCAAAGGCAAGTGAACAGCCATCTGGTCACCGTCGAAGTCGGCGTTGAATGCCGTACATGCCAACGGGTGCAACTGGATAGCTTTACCTTCAATCATCTTCGGCTGGAATGCCTGGATACCCAAACGGTGCAATGTCGGAGCACGGTTCAACAGTACAGGATGTCCTTTCATTACGTGTTCCAGAATATCCCAGATCACAGCTTCCTTACGATCTACAATCTTCTTTGCAGATTTCACCGTCTTAACGATACCACGTTCAATGAGTTTACGGATAATAAACGGCTTATAAAGTTCGGCAGCCATCAATTTAGGAATACCGCACTCACCCATCTTCAGTTCCGGACCAACGACAATTACCGAACGTGCAGAGTAGTCAACACGTTTACCCAGCAAGTTCTGACGGAAACGTCCTTGTTTACCTTTCAAGCTATCAGACAGTGATTTCAACGGGCGGTTAGCATCCGTCTTCACTGCACTTGATTTACGTGAATTATCGAACAATGAGTCTACAGATTCCTGAAGCATACGTTTCTCATTACGCAAGATTACTTCCGGAGCTTTGATTTCGATCAATCTCTTCAGACGGTTGTTACGAATGATAACACGACGATAAAGGTCATTCAAGTCGGAAGTAGCAAAACGACCACCATCCAATGGAACCAATGGACGGAGTTCGGGCGGAATAACCGGTACGATACGTACAATCATCCATTCCGGCTTGTTACGTCCACGTGATGCACGGAACGATTCTACAACCTGAAGACGTTTCAATGCCTCATTCTTACGTTGCTGTGAAGCATCATTGCCTGCACGGTGACGCAATTCATAAGACAGAGCATCCAGATCCAAACGAGCCAGCAAATCATAAATTGCTTCAGCTCCCATCTTAGCGATGAACTTATTCGGATCATTATCCTCCAGATATTGATTGTCCTTCGGAAGTGTATCCAGAATATCCAGATATTCTTCTTCAGAAAGTAAATCATATTCGGCAATGCCATCTTCAGCCTTTACACCCGGCTGAATAACAACATAACGTTCGTAATATATAATCGAATCCAGCTTCTTTGTCGGCAGTCCGAGCAAATAACCGATCTTATTTGGAAGCGAACGGAAATACCAGATGTGTGCCACCGGCACCACCAACTGTATATGTCCCATACGTTCACGGCGTACTTTCTTTTCTGTAACTTCTACACCACAACGGTCGCAGACGATACCTTTATAACGGATACGCTTATATTTACCGCAATGGCATTCGTAATCCTTAATAGGACCAAAAATGCGCTCGCAGAACAAACCATCGCGTTCGGGTTTGTACGTACGGTAATTTATGGTTTCAGGCTTCAAAACTTCACCACTCGAATTCTCTAGGATTTCTTCCGGAGAAGCCAGACCAATTGAGATCTTCGAGAAATTGCTTTTCGTCTTATTTTCTTTTCTAAAAGCCATACTCTATATAATTGAGATTTGATAATTGAATCATTGGAAATTGAAGAAGATGCGAATGTCAACAGACCTTCATCGGCCTATTGACCTCCTGCATTCTTTCATTATTTTATTCTAGGTTGATACTCAAACCTAAACCTCTCAACTCGTGTAACAATACGTTCAAGGATTCCGGAATACCGGGTTGCGGCATCGGTTCACCTTTCACAATTGCTTCATAAGCCTTAGAACGTCCTACTACGTCGTCAGACTTAATAGTCAAGATTTCCTGCAGGATATGAGCAGCACCGAAGCCTTCGAGTGCCCAAACCTCCATTTCTCCGAAACGCTGACCACCGAACTGTGCTTTACCACCAAGAGGTTGCTGAGTAATCAATGAGTACGGACCGATAGAACGAGCGTGCATCTTGTCTTCAACCATGTGCCCCAGCTTCAGCATATAAGTCACACCTACGGTTGCTGCCTGGTCAAATTGCTCACCTGTACCACCATCACAAAGATAAGTTTTACAGTAACGTGGCAATCCCGCTTTGTCTGTCCACTGATCCAAGTCGTCCATCGTAGCACCGTCAAAAATAGGAGTTGCAAATTTCACGCCCAAAGTTTTTCCGGCACGACCTAATACAGCTTCAAAAATCTGACCAATGTTCATACGAGAAGGCACACCCAACGGATTCAGTACAATGTCAACCGGAGTACCATCTGCCAAGAACGGCATATCTTCCTGACGCACAACACGTGACACGATACCCTTGTTACCGTGACGACCTGCCATCTTATCACCTACACCAATCTTACGTTTCTTAGCAATATATACTTTAGCCATCTGAATGATACCAGCCGGAAGTTCATCACCGATAGTGATAGCAAACTTCTTACGCTTCAATTCAGCATCCAGCTCTTTGTATTTCTTGATAAAGTTCATAACCAGATCACGAACCATACCATTAGTATGGTCATCACTAGTCCAGTTACTCAGCTGAATAGAAGTAAAGTCAAGTGAATCAAAATCAGAAGCACTGAACTTAGATCCCTTAGCAATAACTTCTGCTCCTAAGTAGTCTTTCACACCCTGAGAAACCTTGCCTTCAGTCAAAGTCATCAGTTTCTTAACCAGAATACGCTTCAAGTCTGCAACCTTTGATTCAAACTCATCGTCAATCTTAGGCAACAATGCTTTATCCGCCAGTTTAGAGCTACGGTTCTTGATTACACGTGAGAAAAGTTTCTTATCAATAACAACACCTTTCAAAGAAGGAGAAGCTTTTAAAGAAGCATCTTTCACATCACCTGCCTTATCACCGAAGATAGCACGAAGTAGTTTTTCTTCCGGAGAAGGATCAGATTCACCTTTCGGAGTAATCTTACCGATCATGATATCACCCGGTTCGATACGCGCACCGATTCTTACGATACCATTTTCATCCAGGTCTTTAGTAGCTTCCTCACTTACATTCGGAATATCAGAAGTCAATTCTTCCATACCGCGCTTCGTTTCACGAACTTCCAAAGAGTATTCTTCTACGTGAACAGAAGTCAACAAGTCCTCGCGAACCACGCGTTCGTTCAATACGATAGCATCCTCATAGTTATATCCCTTCCATGGCATATAAGCAACCAACAGGTTTTTACCCAAAGCTAATTCACCCTTTTCGGTAGAATAACCTTCAGTCAGGATATCACCCTTCTTCACGCGCTGACCTTTGTCACAAATCGGACGCAAGTCAATTGTCATGTTCTGGTTCGTCTTACGGAACTTCGGAATTCTATATTCTTTCAAAGCAGGCTCGAAGCTTACAAATTCTTCGTCTTCTGTACGGTCATACAAAATACGGATCGTAGTAGCATCAACGAAGTCAACAACACCATCGCCTTCTGCAGTAATCTGCGTGCGAGAGTCTCTCACTAACTGACGTTCGATACCTGTACCTACAATCGGAGCTTCACTTCTCAATAAAGGAACTGCCTGGCGCATCATGTTTGATCCCATCAATGCACGGTTAGCATCATCATGTTCCAGGAACGGAATCAGTGAAGCAGCAATCGATGCAATCTGCTGAGGAGAAACGTCCATCAAATCTACTTCAGACGGTTCTACAACCGGGAAGTCAGCATCCTGACGAGATTTAACTTTATTGCGGACAAATGTACCGTCATCATTCAACGGAGCATTACCCTGTGCAATAATCTTTTCTTCTTCTTCTTCAGCAGTCAGATAAACCAGACCATTATCAGAAAGATCCACTTTTCCGTTTTCCACCTTACGGTACGGAGTTTCAATGAATCCCAGCTCATTAATTTTAGCGAATACACACAAGGAAGAAATCAAACCGATATTCGGACCTTCAGGAGTCTCAATCGGACAAAGACGACCGTAGTGTGTATAGTGAACGTCACGAACCTCAAATCCGGCACGTTCACGAGAAAGACCACCAGGCCCCAGTGCAGACATACGACGCTTGTGCGTAATTTCAGCCAACGGGTTCGTCTGGTCCATGAACTGTGACAAAGCATTTGTTCCAAAGAAAGAATTGATCACAGAAGAAATAGTCTTCGCATTGATCAAATCAATCGGAGTAAATACTTCATTGTCACGAACGTTCATACGTTCACGAATCGTACGAGACATACGAGCCAGACCAACAGCAAACTGGTTAGAAAGCTGTTCACCTACTGTACGTACACGACGGTTGCTCAAGTGGTCAATATCATCCACATCTGCTTTTGAGTTAATCAACTCAATCAGATATTTGATGATTTCAATGATATCTTCCTTCGTGAGGACACGCACGTCCATATCAGTCGTCAGATTCAGCTTCTTGTTGATTCTGTAACGACCTACATCACCAAGGTCATATCGTTTTTCTGAGAAGAACAAGTTGTTGATAACTTCACGTGCACTTGCATCATCGGCCGGATCAGCGTTACGCAACTGACGATAGATATACAACACAGCTTCTTTTTCCGAGTTACTCGGGTCCTTCTGCAGAGTATTATATATAATAGAGAAATCAGATTGATTCGGCTCGTCCTTATGCAAAAGGATGTTTTGAACTCCCGATTCCAGAATTTCATCAATATGTACTTCCTCCAGTACGGTTTCACGGTCGATAATAACCTCGTTACGTTCGATAGAAACCACTTCACCGGTATCTTCATCAACGAAATCTTCAATCCATGTTTTCAAAACACGTGCAGCTAACTTACGACCCAGAACTCTCTTCAGATTTGTTTTGTTTACCTTAACATCTTCTGCAAGGTTGAAAATCTCAAGAATATCCTTATCGTTCTCGAAGCCAATCGCGCGTAACAAAGTAGTTACCGGCAATTTCTTCTTACGGTCGATGTATGCGTACATCACATTATTGATGTCGGTAGCAAACTCAATCCACGAACCTTTAAACGGAATAATACGAGCCGAGTAAAGTTTCGTACCATTGGCATGTACACTCTGACCGAAGAACACACCCGGAGAACGGTGAAGCTGTGACACAACTACACGTTCGGCACCGTTAATGACGAAAGTAGCCTTATCAGTCATGTAAGGGATCGGGCCGAGGAATACGTCCTGAATAACTGTATCAAAATCCTCGTGATCGGGGTCGGTACAGTACAGCTTAAGTTTCGCTTTCAAAGGAACACTATATGTGAGCCCACGCTCTATACAATCATCGATGGTATAGCGCGGCGGATCAATATAATAATCCAAAAACTCAAGAACAAAATTGTTTCTTGTATCGGCAATAGGGAAGTTTTCAGCAAATACTTTATACAAACCCTCATTCTTGCGCTTTTCAGGTGGGGTATCTAATTGTAGAAAGTCTTGGAATGACTTCAATTGTACTTCCAGGAAATCCGGATATTCAAGCGGATTCTTAGTCGAAGCAAAATTAACTCTTTGATTTACAGTATTTGAAGACATCTGTGAATGAATTTGGAGAACTTAATTTGAAATATATACACAAAAAGGTTAAGAATCCTCTTGCGAAGGATTCCTAACCGAATTACCTGATTACCAGGCTAATGTTATTTAAGTTCAACTTCAGCTCCAGCTTCTTCCAATGTTTTCTTCAATGATTCTGCTTCGTCTTTAGCCAAACCTTCTTTTACTACACTAGGAGCACCGTCTACCATGTCCTTAGCTTCTTTCAAACCAAGACCACAAGCTTCCTTAACGGCCTTAACAACCTGAAGTTTAGCTGCACCAGCGCTCTTCAATACTACGTCGAAAGAAGTTTTTTCTTCTACAGCAGCAGCACCAGCTGCAGGACCAGCAGCAACAGCAACAGCTGCAGCAGCAGGGTCAATACCGTATTCTTCTTTAAGGATAGTTGCAAGTTCATTAACTTCTTTTACTGTCAAGTTAACTAATTGTTCTGCAAAAGCTTTCAAATCTGCCATTTTTTGTATGATTTTAATTGTTTAAATACTTTGTTGTTTTTTGAAAATTATTCGGGTCTCTCACCAAGAGTTTTGAGAACTCCGTGAAGGGTGTTACCACCTGATTGAAGAGCAGAAATAACATTCTTGGCCGGAGATTGCAACAATGCAACGATATCGGCGATAACTTCGTTCTTACTCTTGATATTGCAAAGAGCATCCAATTGGTCTGCACCAATGTAGAAGCTTTCTTCTGCATATGCAGCTTTCAGTCCGGGAATTCCGTCTTTAGCTTTGTCCTTGATCAGTTTAGCAGGTACGTTTGCAGTATTGCAAAACATAACAGCAGTTGTACCTTTCAAAGAACCGTAAAGAGGAGAAAAGTCTTCTTCCAGGCTTTCAAGAGCTTTGTGAAGCAATGTATTCTTAACTACCATCAATTTGATGTCAGACTTGAAACAATCTCTTCTCAATGCACTTGTAGCAGTAGCGTTCATCGCTGTAACGTCTACCAAATAGAAGTGGCCATATTCCTTTACTGTAGCAGCAATTTGCTCTATAATCGAATTTTTATCTTCCTTTCTCATTATTTCTCTGTTTTATTAGATTTCATCCACTGATTTCGGGTCGATTTTGATACCCGCACTCATTGTACTAGAAAGATAAATACTCTTAATATATGTACCCTTTGCTGCGGTCGGTTTCAGTTTGTTCAGAGTAGAGATGAACTCTTTCGCGTTGTCGCGAATCTGATCAGGACTGAATGATACCTTACCGATAGAAGTATGAACAATACCGCTCTTATCAACTTTAAAGTCAATCTTACCTTGTTTTACTTCTTTTACAGCTTTAGCAACATCCATAGTTACAGTACCACTCTTCGGGTTAGGCATCAATCCACGAGGACCGAGTACACGACCGAGTGCACCAATTTTACCCATGATAGATGGCATAGTGATGATTACATCAATATCAGTCCATCCACCTTTGATCTTTTCAATATATTCGTCAAGACCAACATAGTCAGCACCAGCTTCTTTTGCAGCAGCTTCAGCATCCGGTGTACAGAGTACCAAAACACGTACTTCTTTACCAGTACCATGAGGAAGTGAAACAACACCTCTCACCATCTGGTTAGCTTTACGTGGGTCTACACCTAAACGTACGTCAATATCCAGTGAGGCATCAAATTTAGTGAAAGTAATTTCTTTTACTAAAGAAGCAGCTTCTTTCAGTGAGTATGCTTTCCCTGCTTCAATTTTTTCTGCAGCCAACTTTTGATTTTTTGTCAGTTTACCCATTCTAATTGAAGTTTATTAATTATTAACCGGGAACTCCCCTTTTACAGCGATACCCATACTTCTAGCTGTACCAGCAACCATTCTCATGGCAGCATCCACAGTAAAACAGTTTAAGTCAACCATTTTGTCCTGAGCAATCGTACGAATCTGCTCCCAAGTAAGCTCGGCAACTTTCTTACGGTTAGGCTCAGCAGAACCACTCTTTACCTTAGCTACTTCAAGTAATTGAATAGCAACGGGAGGAGTCTTGATTACAAAATCGAAAGACTTATCTGCGTAGTAAGTAATGATAACAGGCAAAATCTTACCTGCCTTGTCTTGGGTTCTGGCATTGAATTGCTTGCAAAATTCCATGATATTAATACCCTTGGAACCCAAAGCAGGTCCAACTGGGGGTGATGGATTTGCAGCGCCTCCTTTAATCTGTAACTTGATTAGTCCAGCAACTTCTTTAGCCATTTTTTTATTGATTTATATATAAACATTAAACGAAGAACAACAACAGCGTAACAATTCCGCGTTATTCTTTTTCCACTTGCATAAAGCCTAATTCAAGCGGCGTTTTGCGCCCGAATATCTTCACCATGACCTTTAGTTTCTTCTTTTCACTATTCACTTCTTCAATGATACCACTGAATCCGCTGAAAGGACCAAAAGTAACTTTCACAGTCTCACCCACTACATACGGAATATTGAGTTCTTCACCCGTTTCCTGTAGTTCGTCTACTGTACCAAGTATACGATTCACTTCTGATTGTCTGAGAGGCACCGGTTTCTCGGAGCCGCCTAAAAAGCCTATCACATTCGGAGTATTGCGCAGATGATGAGCGACCTCACCAACCAAAGCAGCCTCCACCAAAACGTAACCAGGGAGATAACTTCTCTCTTTCACAATTTTTTTACCATTGCGAACCTGATACACTTTTTCAGTTGGAATCAATACCTGAGATACATATTCACCAAGGTCGCTGTTTTTAAGGTCAGCTTCAAGATATTCCTTTACCTTAGCTTCTTTTCCGCTAATAGCACGTAGAACGTACCATTTCTTTTCAATCTCAGCCATTTCTCCTAATTTTTTAATGTGGATAAACAATTTCCATGAAGTTCTGGAAACAGACATCCATACCCCATACTACCAATGCAATAAGCAGGGAAGCATATAAAACAACTACTGCACTGTTAGCAAGTTCGGAATACGTAGGCCACGATACTTTATGAACAAGTTCGTCGTAAGATTCTTTAATATAAGCTATTACCTTTTTCATTTCAATAATATTAGCACGGGAGGAGAGGCTCGAACTCCCGACACCCGGTTTTGGAGACCGGTGCTCTACCAACTGAGCTACTCCCGTTTGTACATAATCAGTTCCCGATAGTAAAACCGGGAACTGATTAATTATTGTGTATTAGTCGATAATTTCAGTAATCTGACCAGCACCTACTGTACGTCCACCTTCGCGGATAGCGAAACGAAGACCTGGGTTCAATGCTACTGGGTAGATCAACTCTACAGTGATAGTTACGTTATCACCCGGCATTACCATTTCTGTTCCTTCCGGCAAAGTGATTTCACCTGTACAGTCCATAGTACGCAAGTAGAACTGAGGACGGTATTTGTTGTGGAACGGAGTGTGACGACCACCTTCTTCTTTCTTCAGGATATAAACCTCAGCTTTGAAGCGAGAGTGCGGTTTAATCTGACCCGGTTTACAAAGAACCATACCACGTTTGATTTCGTTCTTGTCAACACCACGGAGCAACAAACCTACGTTGTCACCAGCTTCACCCTGATCCAACAGTTTACGGAACATTTCAACACCAGTTACAACTGATTTCTTATCTTCACCTAAACCAAGGATTTCAACTTCATCACCTACGTGGATGATACCAGATTCGATACGACCTGTTGCTACAGTACCACGACCTGTGATAGAGAACACGTCTTCAACCGGCATCAAGAATGGTTTATCAACATCGCGCGGAGGAAGTGGAATCCAGTTATCAACTGCATCCATCAGTTCCATAACTTTGTCTTCCCATTTTTCAACACCGTTCAATGCGCCAAGAGCAGAACCCTGGATGATAGGAGTATTGTCACCATCGAAATCATAGAATGAAAGAAGTTCTCTCATTTCCATTTCAACGAGTTCCAACATTTCTTCGTCGTCTACCATATCGCACTTGTTCAAGAATACAACCAGACGAGGTACGTTTACCTGACGAGCCAACAGGATATGTTCGCGAGTCTGAGGCATCGGACCATCAGTTGCAGCACAAACGATGATAGCACCGTCCATCTGAGCAGCACCAGTTACCATGTTCTTTACGTAGTCGGCGTGTCCCGGACAGTCAACGTGTGCGTAGTGACGGTTAGCTGTTTCGTACTCAACGTGTGAAGTATTGATAGTAATACCTCTTTCTTTTTCTTCAGGAGCGTTGTCGATAGAATCGAAAGAACGCAACTCAGAAAGACCTTTTTTTGCCAACACAGTAGTGATAGCAGCTGTCAACGTTGTCTTACCGTGGTCTACGTGACCGATTGTACCAATGTTTACGTGCGGTTTGGTACGTTCAAATTTCTCTTTAGCCATAGCTTTACTTGTTATTTAT
>ULYT01010715.1_pt1 | contig 14700 bp, 8 predicted proteins | sample 1962521 | NCBI WGS metagenome assembly ULYT01 (sample SAMEA4835873, study PRJEB28245) | human gut metagenome | biome: gut microbiome; material: fecal sample | place: Denmark | collected 2008 | reverse complement strand
ACTGTACTTCCATACATACATATCAACATTTGCGTCAGATGCACTGTAACGTCCTACAAGTGCGATATGATACCATGTATTTGTATCTGCACCAATCTTTGTATCTGTATAATCCTTGCCGCCTCTTTGCATTTGAATTGTACCGTTTCTGAATACAACCGCACCTGCAACTTTCTTATCACCTTTATCTTCCGGTGTAAATCCTGCACCGTCTGCGTCAAATCTTACGTCAAGTGAAATCATTACGTCAGCCTTTGTATTGGCAGGATATGCACATTCACTTTCAAGACAATATTCACCGTACTTATTATTGCCGTATGAACCTGTCTTGATATACTTTGTTCCGTCAGGAGCACCGTTTTCGATTGTTGCGGCTACAACTTTATCACCCGTGATTGATGTAAGTGTACTTGATTCACCATCCGTTGACGCTGCCAAAGTATCAAGTGTTTGAGGTGTACCTACTGTTGAATCGTCCGCAAACAATCCCACAATGCCGTCCACGATTGAATTCTTAACACTTGACAGGCTCAAAAGTGCATTATCGCCGTCATCTTCTTTGCTGAACAATGCTGTTGTGTCTGCTTTTTCGCTTTCGCCGATTACAACCGGTTTGCAAATCGGTGTAGCCATATCGCTTTTCCATAGCATAATCTTCATATTGTCTGTTGTTACAAAGCTTGATGATACAGGATAATCATTATATGCACCGCTCTTATCAAGTGTAACTTTCTTTGTATCAACGCTCTTTAGAGTTTTATCTGCGTTATAGCTTGCGAAAATCAAGTTTGCATTTTCAATAGCGTCTACAGCCGTAACTCTTGCTGTACCGTTAGCATATTCAAGAACTGCATTTGGAGCGTTTTCTGCGTTGTATATTACGTTAGCAGTCTTTGTATTTGTGTTCATATTGTAACTTACACCGTCAAGGTAGCCAAGTACAGCACCTATATCCGATACAAGTTCACCGTCTTTATACTCAATCTGAGCATTTAACAGGTTCTTGTCAACACCCTTGTTTACAAACAAAGTTGTTGAACCGTTTTGAATATCAATTTGTGTGTAACCGTCTTTCAAACCGCCTGTGATTGAAACAATCGGCAAGCCGCCGTCTGTGTATGACGGAACGTCACCCTCTGTTTGAATTGTGTATTCAATATTCGGATTGACTTTCTTTAAAGCCTCCAAAGTCTTGATTGCGTCACACAATACGCCTGTTGTTGTATCAGGTCTGTAAGGTGATTTTGTATATCCTGTTATTGTTGTGCCGTTAAGCTTCATTTCATACTTATCAACATCTTCGTCAGGGTCGATTGTGTATGTATTGCCGTCATCTGAGAAATCAGCAGCAGCACCGCTGCCAAGCGTCTTTAGTGACGGAACTGTTTGTTGAATTACCTGTGCAACGTCGCCTTGTGCAAATGTACGTTGCATTTTTGTTGTCAAACCGCCTGTCATATTAAGGTCGTCTGTTGAGTTGATTGTAGCCGTTACAGGTGCTTGACCTTCAAGAGATGCTGATAGAGTAATTGCACCTGCATTTCTTGTTGAACGAACAAATATTCTGTTTGTACCACATTCTGCATAGCAGTGATCAGTGTTGTTTGTTGTAATCTTGTCGCCTATACCGCTGTTGTAACCGCCAAGAAGAACACCTTCACCGTTTAATGAAAGATTAATCTTGTCATATGCAAGCGGACAAGTATTTCCGTCTTTATCTACTACTGCAACGTCAAAGTATGCAATATCACTGCCGTCTGCGATAAGTCCGTCAGGACCTGCAACAGGAGTAATCTTCAATGTTGTTGCCTCGCCTGTTGTTGAGATATAGTCTTCTGCAACAACTTCATCTCTTGCGTCATACGCAACAGCCTTAACTGTACCCGATTCTGTTACATCAATACCTGAGAATGAATATATAAATGTGCTGTCAGGCTTTGTTGATGTACCCTTTAGCTTATCATTAACGTAAAGTTCGACCTTTGAAAGACCTGCTGAACCGATAACGTAAACTGTCTTATTCTTAGGATCACGTTTGCCGTATTCGCCTGTTTCTTCCCAATATGTACCGTTGTATGACTTTAGCGGATAGTTGTATGTATCGTCGCTAAGCTGCGGATAATTCCAGTGACCTACGATATGCAATTTAGGTGTCGTTGACTGAATTGTCTGCATTGTATAGAATACGTCTTTCTTTATTCTTACAGGGTCAACCTTACCTGATGTACGGCAGTTTTCAGTACCTGTGTTTCTGTTGTGCATATTTGAGTCTGACCATACCATCATAGCCGCAGCCGAATAGTAGTCATTACCTGATAAACCGCCTACACGGTCTGAATAAAATTCATTGTAAGCTCTTGCGTCTACCAATGAAAAATCTTCCGATGTAAGGTCATGTATATCGTAACCGTCCGTCTTTGACGCACCTGCACCAAGCCACTTATTTCTGTAATCATAGTCAGGTGGTGAGAAGTCATCCCATACACGTCTCGGAGCCTCTTCACGGGCATATTCTGTTTCCATAATAGGAACATACTTCTTTATAGCCGCCATTGATGCCTTTGCATTGCTTGCATGTCTGTTAAGCATTGTGCCGACATAATCAGCCGCTTGAATTTGGTCTGTTGATGAAATTGTACGGCAACCGCAGAATCTTTCACCGTTAGGGTCAAGAGTATTCTTTAGGTCTGTCATTTCCTGTTGGTGTGCCGCTGTAACTGCGTTGTTACCTGCTTCCCAGAAAATTACCGATGGCGAGTTTCTGAAATAAATCATTGCGTCACGCATTGCCTCAACACGCTGATCCCATGCTCTTCCGTCAACGTCACCCTCTTTATCACCTGCCGGACACGCCGATACTACACCGTACTTATCACCCGAACGAATTTGTGACGGCTTCGGCGCAACGTGCATCCAACGGATAAAGTTTGAATTTGATTCCTTGATCCATTGCATATCAAGGTCTTGCAACCAATCGTTTGCCACACCGATTACAGCCCACTCATTTGTTGAACGCTGTGCGTAACCTGTAAGCCATACAGGCTGGTCGTTAATCTTCAAACCGCCGTCGTTTATATCATATTCAACCTTGCGGAAACCTGTTGTTGTCTTTTGAACGTCAAGTACATTTCCTTCGCTGTCCTTTAGGACTGTATATACGTCATATAAGTTTGGAGAATCCGGACTCCAGAACTTCATATCTTCACATTTTGCACTTGCAACAATTTTTGTTACGTCAACAGTTTCTGTGCTTGTTGCCGCAGGGTTATCGTCATAAGCGTCGTCAGGTACTGTTGTCATAAAGTGAGAATCTGCACCTGTATCTTTTGCTGTCTTAACCGATGTTGCGTCACTTTTAAATGAATATCTCAAATAAGGTTGCTTTGTATGATCTGCGTCAGCATCTGTTGAGTCCTTGTTAGGGTCAACCATTTCAACGACATTTACTTCCAAAGTAACGTCCTTATCTACATCTTCATTTCTTAATTCTCCCTCAACTGTGATTGTTGCCGACTTTCCTCTTATATCAAAGTCTGTCGCATAAATATAGTTACCTTTTGTTTTAAGGTTATTGTATAGCGGCAAAGTCTGATAAGTCTTACCCTTTGCGTAAAGGATTACGTCACCTGTGATACCGCCTTGAACTTCGTTGAAGTCCTTTGTGTTCCATTGATAACCGTTACCGTCTGCCGCACCCGGTGTACTGCCCGGTTTTGTTTCTTTTGTTACCTTTGTTGTGTCAGACTGACCTCTGTCAGCCGCGTTATCTGTCGCAACTGCTATAAGGTTGTCTTGACCCGGTTTAACATAGTCTGTAATATCAAAGCCTGTTGCCGCGATACCTGCCTCATAGTAACCGACTATTTCGCCGTTTACATATAGGTAAACAGAGTTTCTTACCGCCTCAAATTCAAGGAAAAATTTCTTTCCTGCATCTGATTCAGGGATTGTTATATGCTTTCTGTAAAACATAAAACCTCTGTAAAGTCCTGCCTCACCGGCATCATAACAAGCACCGTCAAACGAATCTTCCGCGTTTATCGGATGCGGTACACTGACCGTATCCCAATCGCTGTCATCATAATCTGCATCGTAAAAGTTCTTTCCGTCTTTTGCGACGCTTGCCGATGCCTTAGCAAGCGGATATTCACTTCCGTCTGCCGCTTTTTTGAACTTCCAGTCGACGTTCATATTATATGTAACCGCCGGACTTTCCGGTTCTTCGTATACAGCAGAAGTTAGTTCTTCGTCTGCAAAAACCGGAACTGCCGCTAATGACAACATCATCTGTAATGCCAACAGCAGTGAACAAAAAATACTTATTTTTTTCTTCATTTCTCATTTCCTCCTCTTTTATATGCTTTAATGATTGATTTAATTATATCAAATTTTAAACATTAAAGAATTGCATATCTTGTTTTAAATATTGCAAAAATTGCTTTTTCTTGTGATAACTGTACAGCTTGTATGTTTTAATATTGTTTTTTTGTGCATTTTTACACATAAAAAGAACGGTAATCTGTGACTACCGTTCTTAATTATTCAATTACACATTCAGATTTATAATTAAATCAAAGATGATAACGAACATCCAGAAATAACGCCTAAAACTATCGATACAATTAGCATGAATATCATTATTCCCTTTATAATTGATAAATGTTTATCTACACTAATCAAATTATTATTTATAACATGTAATTCATTCTTTATATCTTTTATTGCTTTTAATTGTATATCTTCTATTATGATATTGTATAATTCATTGTATTCTTCATCAGTTATATTTAAAGGATTGTCAGTTTCCTGATCATATACTCCTTCTTCTGACATGAGTTCATATGCCATTTCTCTATTACGTTCATATTTTTTATTTTTTATATAATCTTCAATTCTTTTATCCAAAACATTATTCCCCTTACAAAAAAATAATTATACATGCTTTTAGTTATTTTGCAAAAGTTGTTTTACATTCTGTAAACTTCTTCAGGTGAAACAACCGTTACATTTTCGTCTTTAAGCACTTCAAGTGCCTTTTCGGGATTTTCAACACGAACAATTACAAGTGCGCCCTTATCGCTCTTACCGATAAATGCGTACATATATTCAATAGAAATACCTGCATTTTTAAGTTTTTCAATTTCACCTGCAAGTCCGCCCGGTTTATCAGCAACCGCAAGTGCAATAACGTCCGTAACCTTTACGACAAGATTATTGCTCTTTAGAATTTCAGCCGCTTTATCCGGGTCGTTTACAATCATTCTCACAATACCGAAATCAGTAGTATCCGCAATCGACAATGCACTGATGTCGATACCGTTCTTTCCTATTACATTAAGTATATCCGAAAGTCTGCCCGATTTATTTTCCACAAAAACAGATATTTGTTTAATCAGTTTCATAGCTTTTACCTCCCTATTAATCGTGAAGTTTACGGTTATCTATAACTCTCTTTGCCTTACCCTCACTTCTTGTGATGGTTTTTGGCTCAACAAGCGTTACCTTTGCGCCAAGTCCCAACGTACTGCGTAATTTTACAACGATATTCTTTTCAATCGCCGCAACAGACTTAACATCATCAGAAAGCAAGCCCTCCGATATTTCAACTTGCACTTCAAGAGTATCTGTGTTATTTTCTCTGCCGACAATAATCTGATAGTTAGGAGTAATATTGCCGCCGATTTTCAAAAGTACTTCTTCAATCTGTGACGGGAATACGTTTACACCTCTTATAATAAGCATATCGTCGGTTCTTCCTGCAGGTTTCTTCATTCTTACAAGTGTTCTTCCACATTCGCATTTTTCATAATCAAGTACGCACAAGTCACGCGTTCTGTAACGCATCATTGGCATACCCTCTTTTGTAATCGTTGTGAAAACAAGTTCACCGAATGAGCCCGGAGGAAGTACTTCTTCCGTATCAGGGTCGATAATTTCAGGAATAAACATATCTTCACAAACGTGCATACCATTTTGAGCAGAACATTCATAAGATACACCAGGGCCTGTGATTTCGGTAAGTCCGTATACGTCATACGCCTTTATACCAAGCGACTGCTCAATCTGATGACGCATATCTTCCGTCCAAGGCTCTGCACCAAATATACCCGCCTTTAAACTAAGTTGGTCTTTAACGCCCATTTCGTTTATTGTTTCGCCAAGATACATTGCGTATGACGGAGTACAGCAAAGGTGAGTTGCACCGAGTTCAATCATAAGTCTGATTTGTCTTTCGGTGTTACCCGATGATGTAGGGATTGTCATAGCACCGATTCTTTCAGAACCGCCGTGTGCACCCAAACCGCCTGTGAACAAGCCGTAACCGTATGACACCTGGACAACCGAATTTTCATCGCCGCCTGCTGCCGCAATCTGTCTTGCCATACAGTCTGCCCACATATCAAGGTCGTTTCTTGTATAACCGGCTACAATCTGTCTGCCTGTTGTACCCGACGATGCGTGTATTCTTACAATATCCTTTTTGTCTGCCGCAAAAAGCTCAAACGGATAATAATCTCTCAAGTCCTGCTTTGTTGTAAAAGGCAACTTTGCAAGATCTTTAAGTTCTTTTATATCCTCAGGCTTTACACCCTTTTTATCCATTCTTTCTCTGTACATCGGAACATTTTCATAAACATTCTTTACCTGTTTTTGAAGTCTTTCAAGCTGAAGTTTTTCAAGCTCGTTTCTGTCCATTGTTTCAATTTCCGGCTGATACATTCCCATTGGGTACATCTCCTTTACTTTTTCTTTTTGTTTCTTATAAGCACTGCCGCTATAACAGCCCAAACAACAATAATTGCGACTGTCCAACCTATATAGGTAGTGAATAAATCATGTAGAGTTTTAATCAATAATTGCACTTTTTACTCCTTAAAGTTCATATCCAAGTTCAAACGCTTTAATATTGACATCAAGGAATTTTTCCGGAACAGTTTCCTTTATAACGTCAATCCAAACATTTTTATCTACGTCCATACTCTTTGCCAAAAGTCCGATTAAAACTACGTTTACAGCCTTGATTGTACCTGCCTTTTCCGCAAGAGAAAGTGCGTCAACAGCCTGCAAATTAATCTTTGCACTAAGTTTTTCTTCAATATTCTCAGGATATTCCATAGCACCTGTGATTACAGGCATAGGATTCATTTTTTGAGTATTGGCAATCATCTTACCGCCTTTTTTCAAATAAGGCAAAGCACGCATAGCCTCAAGCATTTCAAATGCCAAAATCAAATCCGCCTCACCGCGGTCTATAATAGGTGAATAAACCTTATCACTGTACTTTACATATGTAACAACACTGCCGCCGCGTTGGCTCATACCGTGAACCTCGCTGACTTTAACGTCATAACCCTCTTTAATTGCAACCTTACCAAGTATACGGCTTGCAAGAAGTGTACCTTGTCCGCCGACACCGACTATCATTATGTTCATTCTACTTTTCCTCCTTTTCAATCGCACCAAACGGACAGACATTTGTACATAGTCCGCAGCCGTTACACTGTGTTGTGTCAATCTTAACAGTATCGCCGTCTAATGAAATTGCAGGACAGCCGAGTTTCATACACATCTTACACTTCTTACACTTGTCTGTTATGTGACAGTGACCCGAATACTTTTTACGCATATTCGGAAGAAGTGCGCAAGGTCTTTGTGCGATAATAACCGAAGGTTCTTCTCTTTCAACTTCTTCTTTTACGACCTTTTCAAAATTCTTTACGTCAAACGGATCTGCAACGACAACGTGTTCAATACCGATTGACTTGCAAAGTGTTATCAAATTAACTTGCTTTGTTTCTTCCTTACGGATTGTGTAACCTGTTGTAGGGTTATCCTGGTGACCTGTCATACCTGTGATTGAGTTGTCAAGAATTATAACAGTATTGTTACCCTTGTTGTATACAATGTCAACAAGACCTGTAATACCCGAGTGCATAAATGTTGAATCACCGATTACTGATACAAGTTTCTTATTAAATTCAGCACCTCTTGCTTTTGCCATACCGTGTGCGGCACTGATTGAAGCACCCATACAAATTGTTGTGTCAACGCTTTGCAGAGGAGGTGTTGCACCAAGTGTATAACAGCCTATATCGCCCGAAACAACAAGACCGAGTTTCTTTAGTACATAGAATGTACCTCTGTGCGGACAACCTGCACACATTACAGGAGGACGAACAGGTGTAGGCTCGTCTATAACGTCAAATTCAGGTGCGTCTGTACCCAAAACAGCTTTCTTTATCATTGACGGTGTATATTCGCCTTGAAGTGTAAATACGTCCTTGCCTATTACATCAACTCCGACGCTCTTACAGAAATCTTCAATAACAGGGTCAAGTTCTTCGATAACGAAAACTTTATCATACTTTGACGCAAATTCTTTTATCTTCTTTTCAGGTAGCGGATAAACTATACCGATTTTCAAATAATCAGCCTTATCGCCAAGTGCTTCTTTTGCATACATATATGCGATACCGCCTGCGATAATACCGATTTTTGAGCCGTTTTCTTCAACTCTGTTAAGAGGTGATGTTTCAGCCATTTCCTTTAGTGCGTTTATTCTGTCCTCAACGACAACGTGACGCTTTATTGCATTACCCGGCATCATTACATACTTCTGCGGATTTTTCTCGTAATCCTTTAATGCAACTTCCTGCTTTTCTTCTTCCTCAACAAGACTCTGTGAATGAGAAACTCTTGTTGAAAGTCTTAAAAATACAGGTGTATCGTATTTTTCGGAAAGTTCATATGCAGTCTTTGTGAATTCCTTACATTCTCCGCTGTCAGACGGCTCTAACATAAGTATTTTAGATGCCTTTGCATAGTGACGTGAATCCTGTTCATTCTGTGATGAGTGCATACCTTGGTCATCGGCAACGCACAATACAAGACCGCCGTTTACTCCTGTATAGCTTGCAGTGAAAACAGGGTCAGCCATTACGTTAAGACCGACGTGTTTCATACAAGACATACTTCTTGCACCGGCGATTGACGCACCGATTGCAACTTCTGCCGCAACCTTTTCATTCGGCGCCCATTCAACGTATATATCGTCATATTTAACTATATTTTCTGTAATCTCGGTACTCGGTGTGCCGGGATATGAGGAAACAACGCTTACACCGGCCTCATAAGCACCGCGTGCAACCGCTTCATTTCCAAGCATTAACTTTTTCATCATGTAATCCTCCTCGTTATTTAACCATTATTATAATTTTAACAAAATTCGCCTCTATCGTCAAGTACATTGTAGAAAAAAGCAACAAAATATATTATACTTTCATATTAAAATACCCATTTGCATTAAGCAAATGGGTATTTCAATCAAGGACTGTTGAAAAATCAGTTCGTTTTTTGCGAAAATGAACTCGTCGGCATACATTGGTACGTTAGAGTTTATTGTCACAAAAAGTGCATAGTCAAGCCGTATATCAAAGATAGGCTTGACTATTATTTGTTTTATTTTTTATCAACTCATAAACATAAAAATAACATTTTGCCCGTTACGGACAATTTATCGACAGTTCTTTTTATTCAAGTTCAAATGCACCTGTGTAAAGTTGATAATACTTACCTTTTTGTGCAATAAGCTGTTCGTGATTACCGCGTTCGATAATTCTTCCGAGTTCAAGCACCATAATTACATCTGAATTTCTTACCGTTGAAAGTCTGTGTGCGATAACAAATACTGTACGTCCCGTCATAAGTGCGTCCATACCTCTTTGAACTATCGCCTCTGTTCTTGTATCAATACTTGAAGTTGCTTCGTCAAGTATCATTACAGGAGGGTCTGCAACCGCCGCTCTTGCGATTGACAAAAGCTGCCTTTGACCTTGCGACAAGCTGCCGCCGTCACCCGAAATAACTGTATCGTATCCTTCAGGCAACATATTTATAAACTCATCCGCATTCGCAAGTCTTGCCGCCGCATAAACTTCTTCGTCCGTTGCGTCAAGATTACCGTATCGGATATTTTCCTTAATTGTACCCGTAAACAAGTTTGTATCCTGTAAAACGATACCGAGCGAACGTCTTAAATCTTTCTTTTTGATACGGTTAATATTAATTCCGTCATAAGTTATCGTACCGTCGGCAATATCATAGAAACGATTTATAAGGTTGGTAATTGTAGTTTTACCCGCACCTGTCGCACCGACAAACGCAACCTTTTCGCCGTGGTCGGCATACAATGTTATATCATGCAGTACGATTTTTTCGGGATTATATCCGAAATCAACATCAAAGAATTTAACTTCACCCGTAAGACGTGTGTATTTAACACTGCCGTCCTTTTGAACTTCTTTCCAAGCCCACATATATGTCTTTTCTTCCGTTTCAACTATATTGTCGTTTCTGTCGTACTTAACATTGACAAGTGTAACATCGCCGTTGTCCTGTTCTACTTCTTCATCCATAAGATTGAATATTCTTTCCGCTCCGGCAAGTGCCATAACGATTGAGTTAAGCTGTTGCGATATTTGGTTTATCGGCATTGTAAATGATTTTGAAAGTTGCAGAAATGACGCTATAACGCCAAGTGTAAGTCCCGCAACTCCGTTTAGTGCAAGTGCACCGCCGATAATAGCTATAAGCACATACTGCAGGTTACCCAAATTAGCCATAATCGGCATTAGGATATTTGCGTATTTATTAGCCTCGGTTGCGTTTTCACAAAGCTCTTCGTTAATCTTATCAAAATCTTCTTTTGAATGTTCTTCATGACAGAACACCTTAACGACCTTCTGACCGTTAATCATTTCTTCGATATAACCGTTTACCTTACCGATGGACTGCTGTTGTTTTACAAAAAATCTTCCGCTCGCTCCTGCAATTTTCTTTATTACAAACATCATACAGGTCGCAAACACCAACACAAATATTGCAAGATAAACATTCGATATAAACATCGCAACGACTACCGATATAATTGTAACCGCCGACGAAAACATCTGCGGAATACTCTGTGCCATCATCTGTCTTAGAGTATCTGTATCGTTTGTGTAGTAACTCATTATATCGCCGTGAGTATGTGTATCGAAATACTTAATCGGCAATTTCTGCATATGAGTAAACATATCGTCACGAATTTTCTTTAACACACCCTGTGCGATTGATACCATTGTTCTGTTATAAAACAATGTAGCAAGTATTCCCACTACATACACAATACCCATTACGCAGATTGCTTTAAGCAAGCCCGTGAATACAGGGTTTGTACTGCCCAAAAGCGGTGTTATATAGTCGTCTATAAGCGTACCGATAAACATTGAGCCGGCAACGTTTGCAACGGCACTCAGCAATATACATATCAATACAAAGATAAATCTGAATTTGTATTCCTTCATATATGAAAGAATACGTTTGATTGTCTTACCGGTATTTTGTGCACCGTGTTTATTCATCGTCACCGCCTCCTTTCACCTGTGAATTATATACTTCCCTATATATTTCGTTGTTCTTCAAAAGTTCTTCATGAGTACCTATTCCGTTTATTTCACCGTTATCCATAACAATTATCTTATCTGCGTCTTCGACAGATGAAATTCTCTGTGCAATAATAATCTTTGTTGTATTCGGTATTTCTTCACGGAACGCACGTCTGATACTTGCATCTGTCTTTGTATCAACCGCACTTGTACTGTCGTCCAAAATAAGGATTTTCGGTTTCTTTAACAAAGCTCTTGCGATACAAAGTCTTTGTTTCTGACCGCCCGATACATTTGAACCGCCCTGTTCGATATAAGTATCATACTTATCAGGGAATGTCTGAATAAATTCATCGGCTTGTGCAAGCTTACATACTCTTTCGATTTCTTCATCTGTTGCGTGGTCATTACCCCAACGCAAGTTTTCTTTGATTGTTCCGGAGAACAACACATTTTTCTGAAGTACCATTGCAACCTCGTCACGCAATGACTCAATATCATATTCCTTTACGTTTCTGTCACCGACAATCACTTCACCGTCGGTTGTATCGTAAAGTCTTGGGATAAGCTGTACAAGGCTTGACTTTGAACTTCCCGTACCGCCTATAATTCCGACAGTTTCACCCGATTTAATATTAAGATTTATATTCTTAAGACAGAGTTTTCTCTTTTTCTTTGAATATCCGAAGTTTACATTTCTGAATGAAATATCGCCGTTTTTAATTTCATATACAGGATTTTCAGGATTTGTAAGATCGCTCTTTTCGTCAAGTATTTCGACGATTCTTTCAGATGACGCTCTTGCCATTGTAATCATTACGAACACCATTGAAAGCATCATAAGGCTCATAAGAATTTGCATTGTATATGCAATAAGGCTTGTAAGCTCACCTGTTGTCATGGTTGACGCAACGATAAGCTTTGCACCGAACCACGATATGAAAAGCATACAGCCGTATGCCGCGAACTGCATAAGCGGTGCGTTAAATGCCAAAAGTTTTTCGGCTTTTACAAAGTCATCGTATATATCTTCAGAAACGTTTTTAAATTTCTTTTCTTCGTAATCTTCTCTTACAAATGATTTAACAACTCTTATACCTCTCAAATTTTCCTGTACAACGTTGTTAAGTTTATCGTATATCTTGAATACTCGTTCAAATATCGGGTGTGCGTGAGTCATTATAAAATACAATCCGCCGCCCAAAACAGGAATTGCAAGCAAGAATACAAGTGAAAGTTTATGATTTATACCAAACGCCATAATAAGCGAGAATATAATCATTATCGGACCTCTTACCGCAATTCTGACTATCATCTGATAAGCATTTTGTACGTTCGTTATATCAGTTGTAAGTCTTGTTACGATACTTGATGCAGAGAATTTATCAATATTTGAAAATGAGAAGTTCTGTACATTATAGAACATATCCTTTCTCAAATTCTTCGCAAGCCCTGCCGATGCACTCGCCGCAAATTTACCCGACAATGCACCGAAAACCAATGAAATTACACATGAAATTGCAAGGGCGATACCTATTTTCAATATGTAATTCATATTTCCAGCGTCAATGCCCTTGTCAATAAGCATAGCCATAAGAAGCGGTATTATAACTTCCATAACGACTTCAAGAGTAACAAAAATCGGTGCAAGAATCGAATCACGTTTATACTCTCTTACACTTTTTAATAATGTCTTTATCATCTAATTCCTCCTTTAAAAATGTAGTACGCTACATATTAAGGTAAAAATATACCCTATTTTTCACACTTATCATTGTCTTGGTACATATGTTCGTAAACCTTTGTTAAAAGTTTTTTGAGTTCTTTTTCCTCCTCATCATTTAATGCACCTGTTATCAACGAATCCATATACTTTCTGTGTTCTTTCATTTCTCTGCCAAGCTCAAAAGCCTTGTCAAGCAAAATAACCTGTCTGCATCTATGGTCCTCCGGTTTTACCTCAACACGCACAAAATTATTCTTCTCCATACGCTTTAAAAGTCCGATAATCGTGGAATGTCTTAACCCAAATTCCTGTTCAATCTCCTTTTGCATTACAACATTCTTGCCCTTTTCAAGCATATAAAAAAGTATATTTGCCTGCGAACAGGTTATATCGTATTTCTTCAGATGTGCATTTGCCGCCATAGACATAATCTCATCTATCCTCTTAAAATAAAAGCCTATACCTTTCTTTTTCACAAATACACCTCCTCACAAAAAATGTAGCGTACTACACTTTTTGTGTAGTACGCTACATATTATACACATTATTAATATTAATGTCAATAAACCTTTTTCAAAGTTCATATTTTGTTCATTAATTGTTCACGTTATTCGGAAACGTAACATAAATAGTTGTACCTTTGCCGACTTTGCTCTTTACGCGTATAGTCGCATTATGGCAGGCACAAACGTGTTTTACTATTGAAAGTCCCAAGCCTGTACCGCCGACTTTTTTTGAGTGGCTTTTATCAACGCGATAAAAACGTTCAAATATTCTTTCCGTATCTTCGGGCGGTATTCCTATACCCGTATCTTTTACGGACAGTTCCACACCCTTTGCCGACTCACCGACAAATACGGTTATTTTTCCGTTATCCTTATTATACTTTATCGCATTGTCAAGCAAGTTATATACAAGCTCACTCACCAATGTCACGTTACCTTTTATGAATGTCGGTATCTTCGTATAATAAATCTGAATACCGCGTTCTTTTGCGGCTTTTTCAAGAACACATATCGCCTCTTCCGTAACCAGTGAAAGGTCGATATTTTCCGGATTTTCAATACTTCCCTGTTCGTCAATATTTGATAGATTTATTATATCATCTATAAGAGTAAGAAGTCTGTCGGACTCTTTTTCTATCTTTCTGCCAAACTCCTTGATGTCCTCCGCCTTTGCCATACCGTTGCTTATCATTTGTGCATATCCCGAAATGGTTGTAAGCGGTGTTTTAAGCTCGTGCGAAACATTTGCGGTAAATTCACGTCTGATTTTTTCCGTCTTTTCTTTTTCCGCATTTTGATTTGCTATTCTTGCAAAAAACGGTTTCAACTCGTCATATATCTCTGCCTTGCCTATATTATTTATATCCACTTCATTAATCGGATCTAAAATATATTTCGTCAAATGCTTTGCACTCACAAACGAAACAGCAATAACGCATATTAAAATAATAATAACTATCGGCATTATGGTCAAAACCATATACATTATTACTTTTGTCGGCTGTGACATTCTTAATATACTGCCGTTATTCAATTTTACGGC
>ULYT01026119.1_pt1 | contig 14739 bp, 10 predicted proteins | sample 1962521 | NCBI WGS metagenome assembly ULYT01 (sample SAMEA4835873, study PRJEB28245) | human gut metagenome | biome: gut microbiome; material: fecal sample | place: Denmark | collected 2008 | reverse complement strand
AAGCCCGCCGATGGAAGGTTGTTTTGTCTCAAAGTCTTCTTTTGCAATCCCGTAATTTCCGATCAACGGATATGCCATAACAACGGTCTGATATGTGTAGGATGGATCAGAAAGGATCTCCTGATACCCAACCGGCGCCGTATTAAATACTATTTCCGTTATTTTCTCTTCCTGACTGCCAAACCCATAGCCATAAAATTGACTTCCGTCTTCCAGAAGAAGCTTCTTATTCCATTTTTCCATTTGTTTCACCTCTCGGATAATTTTTGTTCAAATCGGTCCTTTCGGACATCTGTGGGAATTTCAGTCGCGTATTTCCCGCTAAAACAAGCGTCACAATATGAATGCGTTCCTGTCAGTTCATGAAGGCATTCCAACGGAAGATAGCCAAGTGAATCCGCCCCGATGAGCGTGGCGACCTCTTTTTCTCCATGGTGGGATGCAATAAGATTTTCTTCCGAATCGATGTCTGTACCATAATAACACGGATGCAGAAACGGAGGTGCAGAGATTCTTAGATGGATCTCTTTTGCGCCTGCCTCTCTTAAAAGACTTACAAGCTGTCTGCTTGTAGTTCCTCTTACAATGGAATCATCAATTAAAACTACTCGTTTTCCCTGAATAACCGATGGGATCGGACTCAACTTCATCCGCACCAGATCGATCCGTTCTTTTTGACCGGGAGATATAAAAGTTCTTCCAATGTATTTGTTCTTGACAAGTCCGATTCCATAAGGAATTCCTGAAACTTCAGAAAATCCAAGCGCCGCGTCCAGACCGCTGTCCGGAACGCCGATTACAATATCCGCCTTGACCGGTTTTGTCTGTGCTAATAGTTTCCCAGCCTGAATTCTTGCTGCTGATACAGAGATCTTATCAATGACAGAGTCCGGTCTTGCAAAATAAATATATTCAAATATACAGGTCTTCTGTTTCTGCGTGCCGCAGTGTTCCCGGCGCGACTCGACGCCTTCTTCGCTAAATACCAGGATCTCTCCCGGAAGAAGATCCCTGATCAGTTCCGCGCCTACAGATGTCAGGGCGCAGCTTTCCGAGGCAATCACATAGGAGCCGTCCGGCATTTTCCCGTAACAAAGGGGACGGAATCCATACGGATCTCTCACTGCGATCATTTTAGCAGAAGACATTAATATAAGAGAATATGCTCCTTCCAAAGAAGTCATGGCGCGGCTTACCGCCTCCTCGATACTAGGCGCAGTAAGCCTTTCTCTTGTAATCATATACGCAATCGTTTCTGTATCGCTGGTTGTATGGAAAATTGCTCCTGATAATTCCAATTTATCACGAAGCTCTAACGCATTGCTTAAATTTCCATTATGTGCCAGCGCCATTTTCCCTTTCTGATGGTTCACCTCTATAGGCTGACAATTCTTTCGATTATTTCTTCCTGTCGTTCCGTACCGCACATGTCCCACGGCCATATTTCCTTCCGAAAGATGTGCCAGAGTATCCTCAGAAAATACTTCGCTTACAAGCCCCAAATCCTTATACGACGAAAAGACGCCATCGTCATTTACAACAATGCCGCAGCTTTCCTGCCCTCTGTGCTGAAGTGCATAGAGTCCATAATAAACCAGTTTCCCAAGACGTTCTCTTTTTCTGCTTAAAATTCCGAACACGCCGCATTCTTCATGAATCGCCATATCTGTTCACTCCTCTTGTTTCGTATTTTCATGGAAAGCCGCTGAAATAAATCCTTGAAACAGCGGATGCGGCCGGTTGGGGCGGCTTGTAAATTCCGGATGAAACTGCACTCCGATATAAAACGGATGATCCGCAAGCTCGATGGTTTCTGCCAAACGGCCATCAGGGGAAGTTCCGCTGATCACCAGACCTGCATCGGTAAGCAGTTCGCGGTACTGATTATTTAATTCGTAGCGGTGACGATGGCGCTCTTGAATGACCGAGCGCTGATAGCAATGCTCCATTTGTGTTCCCGGCTGAATCACACAAGGGTAATTTCCAAGTCGGAGTGTGCCTCCCTTATCAATATCATCACTTTGTCCCGGCATAAAATCAATAACCTTGTCCCTGCACTGCTCATCAAATTCCCCGGAATGTGCTTCCGGAAGTCCAGCCTCATTCCTGGCATATTCAATGACGGCAATCTGCATGCCAAGACAGATCCCGAAATAAGGAATCCGATTCTTTCTGGCATATTCAGCTGCAGTGATCATTCCTTCAATTCCTCTGTTTCCAAAACCGCCGGGAACGATGATCCCGTGTATTCCCCGGAAAATCTGAGCTACGTTTTCTTTCGTAATATTCTCTGAATCGATCCAATGAATACGGATATAAGCATTCTGCGCATAGCCTGCATGATTTAAAGCTTCCACTACGGACAGATAGGCGTCATGAAGCTTTACATATTTCCCGACCAGTCCGATATGTACTTCCCGGGTACGATTTTTTATCTGTTCCACCATTTTTTTCCAGTCTTCAAGCCGGGCTTCCTTTGCCTCTAAATGAAGCTCTCTGCAAACTACAGAAGAAAAGCCGGACTGCTCCAACATAAGGGGCGCTTCATATAAATTTGACAGCGTGCGGTTTTCGATCACGCAGTCCGGCTTCACATTGCAGAAAAGAGAAATCTTCTGAAAAATAGATTCCTCCAAAGGTTTATCGCACCGAAGTACAATGAGATTCGGGTGGATTCCCATTCCCTGCAGTTCCCGTACAGAGTGCTGCGTAGGCTTTGATTTGTGTTCGTCCGAGCCGCTTAAATAAGGGACGAGTGTCACATGAATAAACAGGCTGTTTTCCCGTCCCACTTCCAGAGAAATCTGGCGGACTGCTTCTAAAAAAGGCTGGGATTCAATATCTCCTATTGTTCCTCCGATTTCCGTAATTACCACGTCTGCATCCGTCTGTTTCCCTACGCGATAGACAAATTCTTTGATTTCATTGGTGATATGCGGGATCACCTGAACAGTAGAGCCCAGATATTCTCCCCTTCTTTCCTTATTCAACACATTCCAATAGACTTTTCCTGTCGTCAGATTGGAATATTTATTCAGGTTTTCATCAATAAATCTCTCATAATGTCCCAGATCCAGATCTGTCTCCGCGCCGTCTTCCGTGACAAACACCTCTCCATGCTGATACGGGCTCATAGTTCCCGGATCTACATTAATATAAGGATCTAACTTCTGAGCGGCCACCTTATAACCTCTGGCTTTTAAAAGCCGCCCAAGGGAGGCTGCCGTAATTCCTTTTCCAAGCCCGGATACCACGCCTCCGGTCACAAAAATATACTTTGTCATAAATTGTCATTCCTCTTTCTATTATTTTCCGCTTTCTCCATAGTTTGAAAGCACTCTGGCTGAAGGGTCATTGACGTCACACCCCTCCCACTCTTTGTTCGGCATCCAGAATCCGGCGATCATTTCCGCCTGCCCCGGATAATATTTTTCAAAGATTTCCCTGTACAACAAAGATTCTTTCGTAAACGGACGTGCATAGGTATACTTTTCTGATAATGTTTCCATCTCCTGATCTGTGTAAACGGATTCTGCGTATTCTTTCAGATAATCCACCATGGAATGACCTACTGCGTCTGAAAACGCTGCTTTTTCTCTCCACAGGATTTCTTGCGGAAGGTACGAATCCTCCTGAAATGCATGACGGAGAAGATATTTCCCTTTTCCGTAATGATTCATTTTCAGTTCCGGATCGACTGCCATAACGTAAGTCACAAAATCCAGATCTCCGAACGGAACTCTTGCCTCAAGAGAATTGGAAGAGATACAGCGGTCTGCCCTTAGTACATCATACATATGAAGTTCACGGATTCTTTTCACGGATTCTTCTTGGAACGCCTCCGGACCGGGGGCGAAATCAGTATATTTATATCCAAATAATTCATCCGATATTTCACCGGTGAGAAGTACGCGGATATCTGTCTGCTCATGAATTGCCCTACATACCAGATACATACCCACAGATGCACGTATCGTAGTAATATCGTAAGTCCCCAGAACATGAATCACCTCTTCCAGCGTATCGATCACTTCCTCCGGCGTCATATATATTTCCGTATGTTCGCTTCCGATGTACTCTGCTGTCTGCTTCGCATACTTTAAATCAATGGCGTCTTCACGCATCCCGATGGCAAACGTACGGATAGGTTTCCGGCTCTCTTTAGCGGCGATCGCACAGACGAGCGAGGAATCCAGCCCGCCCGAAAGCAGAAAACCTACCTTCGCATCCGCTACAAGCCGTTTCTTTACTCCTTCGATCAGCAGGTCGTAGATATTCCGGCATACGGTTTCTAAATCATCCCGGCATATGTGTTCTGATTTTGTTATATCGCAATAGCAGGTAAAACTGCCGTTTTTATAATAATATCCCGGAGGAAAAGGCATGATTTTGTCAGTAAGCCCTACCAGGTTTTTCGCTTCACTTGCAAACAGGATCACACCTTTTTCATCATATCCGTAATAGAGAGGACGGATTCCAATGGGATCTCTTGCCGCAATATATTCACCTGTATCGCCGTCATAGAGAATACATGCGAATTCTGCATCCAGCATAGCAAACATATCTGTGCCATATTCTTTATACAAGGGCAGAAGGATCTCACAGTCTGAATCGCTTGCAAAGCTATATCGGTCAGACAATTCTTCTTTGATCTTTTCAAATCCATAAATTTCTCCGTTGCAGACCACGTAACTTCCATCCAATTGGAAAGGCTGCATTCCGGACGGTGTTAATCCCATAATGGCCAGTCTGTGAAATCCAAGAAGACCATTTCCCGTATCAACGATCCGGCTGTCATCCGGACCTCTGGAAATGGTTCTTTGGAAACCTTCTTTAAATTTATCTAAATCGACTACCGGTCCGCAATATCCCATAATCGAACACATACATTTTACCTCCATTTTTCGGGAACTGTTCCATGCGCGCTGTAAACAGTTCCCTTATTTTAAATTTATTCTACATCCTGCAGAGCATCAAAGCCCTCTTCACCGGTTCTGATTTTTACAACATTTTCCACATCATAAACGAAAATCTTACCGTCTCCGATATGTCCTGTATAAAGCACTTTCTTAGCCGTTTCGATAACACTGCGGACAGGAACTTTGCTCACCACGATTTCTACCTGGATTTTCGGAAGCAGGTTTGCCTCAATCTGTACGCCGCGGTAATACTCCGGTTTTCCTTTCTGTACGCCGCATCCAAGAACGTGCGATACGGTCATGCCTGTAATTCCCAGATTCATCATTGCCGCTTTTAATGCCTCAAGCTTTGATTCCTTGCAGACAATTTCCACCTTCGTGAATTTCGGCGTTCCTTCTTCAAATGCAGGAACCGTCTTCACCGGTACAGCTTCAGCTTCCGGCACATCTTCCATGGCAAAGACCGTATTGGTGTCCACATCCTCCGCAATGGTGTCCGGCAGCATAGAAAATCCGGCATATGCGGTAAACAGTCCATGTTCCGAAACATCCAATCCGGCAAGCTCTTCTTCCGGTTTTACACGCAGCCCGATGGTATGTTTAATTGCTAAAAATACAATGGTGATAACCACCGCAACATACGCTGCTACAGCAAGCACGCCTAATACCTGGATTCCCAGAAAGTGCGCGCCGCCTCCATAGAAAAGTCCTGCCTCTGTAGTCTCCCCTGTGGCAAACAGACCGGTCAGAACCGTTCCTGCAGCGCCGCAGACACAGTGTACGGAAACAGCGCCTACAGGGTCGTCTATTTTTGCAATTTTATCAAAAAATTCTATCGCCAGTACAATCAGGATTCCACAGACAACTCCAATGACCGCCGCGCCGACCGCATCTACCGCATCGCAGCCCGCTGTAATGCCTACCAGACCTGCCAATGCTGCATTGTAAGTCATAGAGACATCCGGTTTCTTGTAACGTATCCAGGTGAAAATCAAAGCCGCGCAGCAGGCGACAGCAGCTGCCAGGTTAGTATTAAAGAATACCCTTCCCGCTGTTTCTATCAGGGCATCACTGTCCATACCTACCGTAGAAGCTCCGTTAAATCCAAACCAGCAGAACCAGAGGATAAAGACGCCAAGCGCTGCAAATGTAAGGTTATGCCCTAAAATCGCCTGCGGTTTTCCGTTTTTATCGTATTTTCCAATACGCGGACCTAAGATTTTCGCACCGATCATAGCGCAGATGCCTCCTACCATATGTACGGCTGTAGATCCTGCAAAATCATGGAATCCCATCTGGGAAAGCCATCCTCCTCCCCAGATCCAGTGGCCAGAAACCGGATAGATCAGAAGTGAGATCGCTGCAGAATAAATACAGTAAGCGCTGAATTTTGTTCTCTCTGCCATTGCTCCTGACACAATCGTGGCGGATGTCGCACAAAAGACAGTCTGGAAGATCGCAAACGCCCACAGAGGAACGCCTGAAGGAAGCGCCTGGCTGTACTCGCCCCGGATCAGCGGGTCAAAGCTGCCAATGATTCCGGAACCTTTTCCAAACATCAGTCCGAATCCTACCAGCCAGAATGCCGGTGTTCCAATGCAGAAATCCATCAGGTTTTTCATCAGAATATTTCCGGTGTTTTTCGCTCTTGTAAATCCCGCTTCACACAAGGAAAAACCTGCCTGCATAAAGAAGACCAGAGCTGTGCCAAATAATACCCAGATTGTATTTACAGAACTGTACATGATAACCCCTCCCTTTTTGTTATCTTTGCTATTTTACGCTGAAAAGCAGATCCCCGTAGGTTGGGAACGGCCAGTATTTTTTTGCTGTAACGGTTTCCGCTTCATCACAGGCAATTCGTAACTCCTGCATTCTGGTCAATACTGTATCCCGGATCTGATAAGACTGCGCCACAATATCCTTCACGTCCTGAAGTTCTATCAGAGCTGTTTCCAATGCATCCGTCCTGACTGCCATCTGGTCTGTAAGTGTAGAGAGTTTTTTTATCAGGCCGCTTTCATAACGGCATGCCAATGTCTCATCGACACGTTTCTTCGCAGAAGCTGTCCTTGCCAGTTCCATTGCGTAGGCTTCCACAGCCGGAATGATCTCTCTTTTAACCATATCCACCATAGTATTTGCTTCTATTACGATCGTCTTACAGTAGTTTTCCAGCATAATCTCGCATCTTGATTCCAGTTCCGCCTTGGAGAATACTTTATGTGAAGTAAGCATCCTGACATTTTTTTCATCCAGCAGATGCGGCATACAGTCCGGCGTTGACGGATAGTTCATCAGTCCGCGCTTTTCCGTTGCTTCTTTTATCCATGCATCGTCATAACCGTTTCCATTGAAAATAATCCTCTTGTGATCTTTGATCGTCTTGCGGATCATGGCATGAAGGGTTTCTTCAAAATTCTCTGCTTTTTCCAGTCTGTCCGCATAGATCTTCAGGCTTTCCGCCACTGCGCTGTTAAGCATCATGTTGGCGCATGCGATACTGTTGGAAGATCCCAACATACGGAATTCAAACTTATTTCCTGTGAAAGCAAAAGGTGAAGTACGGTTTCTGTCCGTAGTATCCCGATTGAATTTCGGAAGGACATCCACACCCAGCTTCATCTGTGTTTTTTCCGCTCCTTCATAGGGAATATCTTTTTCAATCGCCTCTAAGACTCCGTTCAGCTCATCGCCCAGAAACATGGACACAACAGCCGGCGGCGCTTCATTTGCTCCCAGACGATGATCGTTTCCTGCGGTTGCAACAGACAGCCTCAGCAGATCCTGATAATCATCCACCGCTTTGATCACTGCGCACAGAAACAGTAAAAACTGCGCATTCTCATAAGGTGTTTCTCCCGGCGACAGCAGGTTTACGCCTGTATCAGTGGAGATGGACCAGTTATTATGTTTTCCGCTTCCATTCACTCCTGCAAACGGTTTCTCATGAAGAAGACAAACCAATCCATGCCGTGCGGCTACTTTTTGCATGATTTCCATCGTCAGCTGGTTGTGATCCGTAGCAATGTTGGTCGTTGTGTAGATCGGCGCCAGCTCATGCTGTGCCGGAGCCACTTCATTGTGCTGTGTCTTTGCAAGGATTCCAAGCTTCCAGAGTTCCTCATTTAAGTCCGCCATGTAAGCCTCTACTCTTGGCTTGATCACACCGAAATAATGGTCATCCATCTCCTGTCCTTTCGGAGGTCTTGCTCCAAATAAAGTGCGTCCTGTAAATTGAAGATCTTTTCTTTGATCATACATTTCTTTTGTAATCAGGAAGTATTCTTGTTCCGGTCCTACAGAAGTAATAACGTATGATACCTTTTCATTGCCGAACAGACGGAGAATCCGAAGCGCCTGCTTATTCAATGCCTTCATGGAACGAAGCAGCGGCGTTTTCTTGTCCAACGCTTCTCCTCCATAAGAACAAAAAGCTGTGGGAATACATAAGGTTTTTCCTTTAATAAACGCATAGGAAGTCGGATCCCATGTGGTATATCCTCTTGCCTCAAAGGTAGCTCTTAAACCTCCGGAAGGGAAGGAAGAGGCATCCGGCTCTCCTTTGATCAGTTCCTTACCCGAAAATTCCATGATAACGCCTCCGTTTGGAGAAGGAGAAATAAAGCTGTCATGTTTTTCTGCTGTGATTCCGGTCAGCGGCTGAAACCAGTGTGTGTAATGTGTTGCGCCTTTCGATACAGCCCATTCTTTCATAGCTTCTGCCACAACGTCTGCTACGCTGCTGTCTAATTGTTCACCTTCATCAATGGTTTTTCTCAATGACTGATATACTTTTGAAGATAAACTTGCCTTCATAACCCTGTCATCAAACACCATACAGCCAAAATATTTGGAAACATTTTTCTTCTTCATAACGACACTCCTTTCGCACGAAAAAAGACAAGGATGCCTTTCCTGCTATCCACATGAAAGACGCCCTTGCCTTTTTCTATCTGTTTCTTTGCAACAACGGAAAAAGCGTCTCTGAGATTGTGTTCTCAAAGACGCCCTTGCCTTTACGTGTTGCATGATAACACCGGACAAACCTCTTTGTCAATTCCTTTTTTTGTATTTTTACAAGTACAATTATAACCGTTCAGCCTGCGAAAACCACTTACGGAAACACATATGAAATAAGAAAGATAAAGGAATCCGCGCATCGTTCTGCAAAAACTCAATCAAATTATGATTGACAAACATTCCTAATCGTTGTATAAGTATGCATATGAGCAAAGGCGTTCATTTAGGAATCAGAATTTTTCTGCTTTCAAAATGAGCGTCTTTGTTTTTATTGTATAAGATCAAAAAGAAAGGAATGAAATGGAAAATGAAAACAGAAGGTCAGGTAAGGATTCCTTCAGGATGTGCCATCGCAGCTATGATTTCCAGAGACGGGAATAAAATGTCCGGGGAAACGATCACAAATGCTATGAAACCCATGCATGACCGATCCAATGGTCTTGGCGGCGGATTTGCCGGTTATGGAATCTATCCGGAATATAAAGACTTTTATGCCTTTCATATGTTTTTTGACAGCAGAGCTGCCAGAAAAGGATGCGAGGCGTTTTTAAAAGAACGGTTTGAGATCGTACAGTCAGAAATTATCCCCACAAGAAAAACGCCTCTGATCACAGATGAGCCTATCATCTGGAGATACTTTGTAGCTCCTTTGAAGTCTCTTCTGACGTCTATGCAGCTGGATGAAAAGGAATATGTGGTACGTACAGTCATGAAGATCAATACGGAGATGCCGGGAGCTTATGTCTTTTCCAGCGGCAAAAACATGGGAACTTTCAAAGCAGTGGGATACCCGGAAGACATCGGTATTTTCTATAAATTAGACGAATACGAGGGATATTCCTGGACTGCCCACGGCCGCTATCCTACCAATACTCCGGGCTGGTGGGGCGGAGCTCACCCCTTTGCTCTTCTGGATTCTTCCGTTGTACATAACGGTGAAATTTCTTCCTATGATGCCAACCGCCGTTTTATGGAAATGTTTGGATATAAGTGTACCCTTCAGACGGATACGGAAGTCATCACGTATATTTTAGACTATCTGCTCCGCAGGCAGAATCTGACTCTTGGAGAAGCTGCCAGCGTAATTGCCGCCCCCTTTTGGAGCACCATTGTAGCAAAAACAGATCTTGCAGATCAGAAAAAGCACACTTACTTACGAACTCTGTTCCCCAGCCTTCTGATCACCGGACCTTTCTCCATTGTTTTCGGTTTCAACGGAGGGCTTATGGCGCTCAATGACCGGCTGAAGCTCCGCTCCATGGTCGTAGGAGAAAAAAAAGATATGGTTTATATTGCCAGTGAAGAAACAGCCATCCGAGCCATGGAACCGGATGCCGAAAATATCTGGGCTCCCGCCGGCGGAGAACCGGTTATCGTAACAGTAAAGGAAGGTGTTTTATTATGAGCATTGAATTTATCTACCCTGAGTTTGAAGTGATCCGAAATGAAAACCGCTGCATTACCTGCCGTATCTGCCAGCAGCAATGCGCCAATGGCGTACATTCCTACAATAGTGAAACCAAACAGATGGTATGTGACGAAAGCAACTGTGTAAACTGCCAAAGATGTGTTTCCTTTTGTCCCACCAGAGCTTTAAAAATCGTAAAGAGCGACTGTTCTCTACGCGAAAATGCCAACTGGCCGGAAAATATGATGAAAGAAATTTATAAACAGGCAAACAGCGGCGGAGTCCTGCTCTCTTCCATGGGAAACCCAAATCCTCTTCCCGTTTATTGGGATCGCATCTTAATCAATGCTTCGCAAGTAACCAACCCTCCCATCGACCCTCTAAGAGAGCCTATGGAAACCCGGATTTATCTTGGAAAGAAACCGGAACAAGTGCATCGGATGGCGGACGGTTCTTTAGACTGTGAGCTTCCCCCGCAGCTGGAACTCTCTATGCCGGTCATGTTCTCCGCCATGAGCTATGGCTCTATCAGTTATAATGCGCACAAATCACTGGCTCTCGCTGCAAAAGAGCTTGGGATTTTATATAATACAGGAGAAGGTGGTCTCCATGAAGATTTTTATTGCTATGGAGAAAACACCATTGTACAGGTAGCGTCAGGACGCTTTGGCGTTCATGAAAAATATTTAAACGCCGGCGCCGGCATTGAGATCAAAATGGGACAGGGCGCAAAACCGGGAATCGGAGGGCATCTTCCGGGAACTAAAATTGTAGGAGACGTGTCCCGCACCAGAATGATCCCTGAAGGCTCTGACGCCATCTCCCCCGCGCCTCATCATGATATCTATTCTATTGAAGATCTGCGGCAGCTGGTCTGTTCTCTGAAAGAGGCTACGGAATACAAAAAACCGATTATCGTAAAAGTGGCGGCTGTCCATAATATCGCAGCCATCGCCAGCGGAATTGCACGCAGCGGCGCGGACATTATCGCTATCGACGGCTTCCGCGGAGGCACCGGCGCCGCTCCTACCAGAATACGCGACAATGTGGGAATCCCTGTAGAGCTCGCTCTGGCGGCAGTGGATCAGAGGCTTCGTGATGAAGGAATCCGAAATCACGTTTCGCTCGTAGCAGGCGGCAGTATCCGCAGCGCTTCCGATGTGGTAAAAGCAGTAGCCCTTGGAGCGGACGCCTGTTATGTTGCAACAGCCGCGCTTCTGGCTCTTGGGTGTCATCTCTGCCGCACGTGTCAAAGCGGCAAGTGTAACTGGGGGATCGCCACGCAGAATCCTGAACTTGTGGAAAGACTTGATCCGCAGACGGGAAGCCGTCGGCTTATCAATCTGATGACTGCCTGGAAACATGAAATCAAAGAACTTATGGGAGGTATGGGAATTAACTCCATCGAAGCTCTCCGGGGCAACCGTCTTATGCTCCGCGGAATCGGGCTAAACGAAAAAGAACTTGAAATACTTGGCATTTCCCATGCCGGAGAATAAAAACAATATCATTTTATCAAGGAGATGTGTTATACTATGAAAGTGATAGATGCTGCTGCACTAGATTATAAAACTTTAAACGAAGTCCTTCGGCAGCCGGAACACGATTATGTGATCGAAGGCTGCTGCGGACAGCGCTTTATCGGCGCCGGAATGTCTGACCGGAATATTACCGTCAATGGAATTTCCGGCAATGCTCTCGGCGCCTACCTAAATAACGCCTCTATTACCGTAAACGCAAATGCGCAGGACGCCGTAGGCGATACGATGAACGCAGGAAAGATTTTGATTCATGGCAGCGCCGGAGATGCGGCCGGATACGCTATGAGAGGCGGTAAAATTTATGTTCGCGACCATGCCGGCTACCGGGCGGGCATTCATATGAAAGAATATAAAAAGAAAGTTCCGATAATGATTATCGGAGGATGCGCCGGCAGTTTTCTGGGGGAATATCAGGCCGGAGGGATTCTGATTGTATTAGGATTACAGGAAGATCATCATCCGATCATCGGCAATTTCCCCTGTACCGGTATGCACGGCGGAAAGCTGTTTCTGCGGGGCGACTGCAGGAATCTGAAATTTCCTCCGCAGGTGACGGCAGATATTGCTTCTTTTGAAGACTTGCAGGGAATCATGGATGATCTGAAGGAATATTGCAGCGATTTTCACTATGACCTGAAAACCATTCTCTCCTCTCCTTTTACTCTTGTCACCCCGAACAGCAAGAATCCGTATAAACAGATGTATGTAGCAAATTAACGTGAAAGAGGTGGAAGACTATGAAATATTCCCAGCAAGAAATTATACAGTATGTTCAGGAAGAGGACGTTAAGTTTATCCGTCTGGCTTTCTGCGACGTTTTCGGAAAACAGAAAAACATATCCATCATGCCTGATGAGCTTCAAAGAGCCTTTTCTTACGGTATCGCCATTGACGCGTCCGCCATCGATGGATTTGGTGATGAGACTCATTCAGATCTATTTCTTCATCCAGAACCGGATACTTTGATGCCTCTTCCCTGGAGACCGGAAGAAGGCAGTGTAGTTCGGATGTTCTGTCATATCACGCATCAAGACGGCACGCCTTTTGAGTATGATTCCCGTGCGCTTCTGGAAAAAGCCATTAAAGCAGCCTCTGAAGAGGGATTGCAATTTTCTTTTGGTACGGAACAGGAATTCTATCTTTTCCGGTCAGACGACTTTGGCGAACCTACCATGATCCCATATGATCATGCCGGATATATGGATATCGCTCCGGAAGACAAAGGTGAAAATATCAGACGAGAGATCTGTCTGACTCTTGAACAAATGGGCATTCATCCCGAAAGTTCCCACCACGAACAAGGACCGGGGCAAAATGAGATCGATTTTCGCTACTCCGACCCTATGACGGCGGCCGATAACGCCTTGACTTTTCAGACTGTAGTTAAAGCTGTTGCGTTAAGAAACGGTCTCTGTGCCGATTTTTCCCCAAAACCCCTTCGTGATCAGCCCGGCAATGGTTTTCATATTAACATTTCCGTCAAATCCGATCGCGAATTTAATTATATGGACGCTGTAATTGCCGGTATTCTGGATAAAATCTCGGAGATGACTCTTTTTTTGAATCCGCTTGAAAATTCCTATGAACGTTTTGGACAAAATAAAGCGCCGCTCTACATCTCTTGGTCAAAAGAGAACCGTTCCCAGCTCGTCCGTGTTCCCGCGGCGCTGGGCGAATATCAGCGCGTAGAGCTTCGTTCTCCTGATCCGTCCACCAACACCTACCTGGCGTTTGCCTTGATCATTTACGCGGTCCTCGACGGAATCCGTAATAAAACAGAGCTCCCCGCTCCTGCCGATATCAATCTGTATCGGGCTGATAAAGATACGCTTGCGCGCTTTGGCCAACTTCCGAAAGACTTTAAAACAGCCTGTTTTCTTGCCGCAAACAGTTCTTTTATCAAGAAATATATACCTGACGCGATCTTAAACATTTATTGCAAACAGTAATTTATACGAGTTCCAAAGAAAGGAGAGCATAAAATGAGTCTAAAAGAGCGTACATACAGTATTCTTGTTGTATCTTCGACAGACAGTTTTGCCTCTGCCTTTATCGGCTCTCTTCCTGAAATCCGGTATTATCCTGTTCTTACGGCTTCAAGTGTCAGCGCAGCGAAACGAATGTTAAAAGAAAAGTCTTTCGATTTTGTCATTATCAATTCTCCTCTGTCTGATGATATCGGCGTTCGTTTTGCGATCGACCTTTGTTCCTCCAGACAGATCGCCGTTCTGCTTTTAGTAAAACGGGATATTCACTCTGATATTCATGACAAGGTTGCCGAATATGGAGTGTTTACACTTCCAAAGCCAACTTCAAAACCGACCCTCCTTCAGGCGTTAAGCTGGATGGAAAGTTCCCGCGAGCGTTTAAGGCAGCTTGAAAAGAAATCTTTATCCATCGAGGAAAAAATGGCGGAAATCCGTCTGGTCAACAAAGCGAAATGGTTTTTGATCAGTGAACTTTCTATGAGTGAACCGGAAGCTCACCGCTACATAGAAAAACAGGCAATGGATCGCTGTATTCCAAAGCGATCCATTGCCGAAGAAATTATCAAGACTTATACTTGATCTTCTCCTCCTTCCACTTCCGACTTTATTATCAGAAGTGCAGGGAGGTAAAATTATGTTTTTATTCTGTCAGTCAGGCTTACCGCCTTTTCTTTCTGCCTAAGAATCTGCCTGCCGCCGCAAGCATTGCCGCAAATCCTAAGGTCGTCCATCCGACCGGCGTTTCCTTATCTCCTGTCGCAACAGCCTTTTCATCGCTTGCCGATGGTGTTCCATTCGTTGACGGTGTATCGTCCGGCGACAGTGAATTATCTGGATTCACAATATCTGTATTACCGGAA
>ULYT01001826.1_pt1 | contig 14795 bp, 9 predicted proteins | sample 1962521 | NCBI WGS metagenome assembly ULYT01 (sample SAMEA4835873, study PRJEB28245) | human gut metagenome | biome: gut microbiome; material: fecal sample | place: Denmark | collected 2008 | reverse complement strand
GTGGTTTCTTGGTGATGAACTGTTTGAAAAGACTTTTGGCTATATACCGATTAATACGGGCAAAACGGGGCTTTTATATAAGGAAGAACCGATTGTCGATAAGAATAAGCTTATTACAATAATGAGTCTTTTAAGCCGAAATAAACGCGTGTGTACAGGTACGGGCAGACCGTATATAGAAATGCTGCCGCCGATTGAAAATTGGGGGATAAAGCAGTATTTTGCACAAAACGGACTTTGCAATTATGATAATGTTGTCGAGGCTGAAAAAGAGCTTAACAACAATGCACTTACAAAGCCGCACCCATATATGTTCCTAAAGGCGCTTTACGGCACTGATTACAGCAATAAACGCATTGTTGACGGCGATTATGATAAAGCGAAAATAAAGACTACACTTGTTGTCGGCGACGCAGGTGCGGATATTCTGGCGGCACAGGCGATGGGTGCTGACTTTTGTGCGGTGCTTACGGGAATACAAGGCGAGAGAGCAAGAGGTTATTTTGAAAAACTTGGGGCGAACTATATTTTAAAAAGTGTAGAAGATTTTTTAGTGGAGGGAGAATAAATGGAAAAACGACTCACAACACCATTTACAAAGGATAAAATTAAAGACCTGAAAGCAGGCGACAGCGTGCTTATAACAGGCACAATATACACCGCGCGTGACGCGGCACACGAAAGAATGACGACAAATTTCAAAAACGGAATACCGTTCCCGATAGATTTGACCGACAACGTGATTTATTATGCAGGTCCATGTCCTGCAAAACCCGGCGAAGTTATCGGCTCTTGCGGACCGACTACAGCCGGCAGAATGGACGCGTACACGCCGATGCTTTTAGATAACGGACTTGGCTGTATGATAGGCAAGGGTGCAAGAAGCAAAGAAGTTGTTGACGCAATGAAACGTAATACAGTTGTGTATCTTGGCGCAATCGGCGGTGCGGGTGCATTGATTGCACAATCGATAAAAAAAGCCGAAGTTGTCGCATATGACGATTTGGGTACGGAGGCAATCAGAAAACTTGAAGTTGAAGATTTCCCGGCAGTCGTGCTTATAGATTGCGAGGGTAACGACCTTTACGAAATAGGTCAGGCAAAGTACAGAGAAATATAAAATATATATAAATATCAAAAAATCCGATGGTTTGTTCCATCGGATTTTTTGTTGCTACTATATTTATAACAAAGAAAGAAGTTTCTTTAGATTATACAAGATAAAGTAAATCTGTGTATGTTGGGAACGGCCAGTATTCTTTTGCAACGATTGTTTCAAGAGTATCGGCTGTTTCACGAAGTGCGTCCATAGCAGGAAGAACAGTATCCTTATAATACATACCCACTGCGTATACGTCAACGTCAGGAACGTCTGTAGCGGCGTCAAGAGTATCAATCTTAATCATAAGATCCTCTGTAAGCTCTGTAAGTCTTTGAGCCTTTTCAAGTTCCTTAGGAGCGTCAAGACCAAGTGCTTTCTTTGAAGCAATATCGTCTGTAACGAACTTTGTATATTTTAGGCAAGCAGGAAGAATTTCCTGTTTAGCCATTTCAAGCATTGTAAGCATTTCAAAATGAAGTGTATTGTTGTAATCCTCCATCATGATTTCGCCTCTTGTCTTAACTTCTACATCAGTAAATACTTCTTGCTTTGTGAACAAGTCGATTGACTTCTGAGTTACGAAGTAAGGCATAGCGTCAGGAGTTGTCTTTAAGTTGTACAGACCTCTCTTTTCAGCTTCTGCAACCCATTCATCACTGTAACCGTTACCGTTGAAGATAATTCTTTCGTGATCTTTGAAAATCTTGATTGCAAGTTCAAGAGCATCTTTTGAAATGTCCTTGCTACCATCAAGTTGATCTGCGATTTCTGTAAGTGTTTCGGAAACGATTGCATTGATAACGATATTGATACCTGCGATTGACTGCCTTGAACCCGGAGCACGGAATTCAAATCTGTTACCTGTAAATGCAAATGGGGAAGTTCTGTTTCTGTCTGTTGTGTCTTTTTCAATATCAGGAAGTGATTCAACACCTGTTTCGATTAGCTTACCTGCCTCATACTTAACACCCTTACCGCTCTTTAGCTGGTCAACAACTGCTGCAAGCTGGTCGCCAAGATACATTGAAATAATAGCAGGAGGTGCCTCGTTTGCACCAAGTCTGTGGTCATTACCTGCTGTTGCAACAGATACTCTAAGTAAATCTGCATAATCGTCAACAGCCTTGATAACTGCTGCAAGGAACAGTAGGAACTGAACGTTTTCTTCAGGTTTTTTACCCGGCTTTAGAAGAAGTTCACCGTCTGATGTACCGATTGACCAGTTATTGTGTTTACCTGAACCGTTGATACCTTCATATGGCTTTTCATGTAGTAGGCAGTATAGACCGTGATGGTCGGCAACTTTCTTCAGAACTTCCATAGTAAGCTGGTTGTGATCTGAAGAAATGTTTGTTGTTGAGAAAATAGGTGCGATTTCGTGCTGAGCAGGAGCAACTTCATTATGCTTTGTCTTAGCAAGTACGCCAAGTTTCCAAAGTTCTTCGTCAACTTCCTGCATGAAAGCTGCAACTCTTTCTTTAATTTGACCGAAATAGTGATCATCCATTTCCTGACCCTTTGCAGGCTTTGCACCAAATAGAGTTCTGCCTGTTAAAAGTAAGTCCTTACGCTTATTTCTAAGTTTTTTGTCAACAAGGAAATATTCCTGTTCAGGACCGACATATGAAACAACTCTCTTAGGGAATTTACCGAATAGAGCCAAAACTCTTCTTGCAGCCTTGTCGATTGCAGCCTCACTGCGAAGTAGAGGAGTTTTCTTATCAAGAACTTCACCTGTATACGAAACGAATGATGTAGGAATGTACAATGAGTGATCCTTAATGAATGCAAATGATGTCGGGTCCCAAGCTGTATAACCTCTTGCCTCAAATGTTGCTCTAAGTCCGCCTGATGGGAAAGAAGACGCATCCGGCTCACCCATAACAAGCTCTTTGCCTGAGAATTCCATAATGACAGTTCTGTCATCTGTAGGCTGAATGAAAGAGTCATGTTTTTCGGCTGTAAGACCTGTCATTGGCTGGAACCAGTGAGTGTAGTGAGTACAACCGTTTTCAAGTGCCCAGTCCTTCATTGCATTTGCAACAACTTCCGCAACGGATATATCAAGTTTTGAACCGTCATTGATAGTCTTTAGCAATGATTTGTAAATATCCTTAGGCAATCTTGCCTTCATAGTAGGAAGATTAAAAACCTTCTCACCGAAAATTTCTGCTACATTTCCGTTTTCCATAATAATACCTCCTGAAATTATTGATGCACATATATAATAAAAGTACAATCAAAATGTTTTGCTGAGCTAACAATAAGTATCTTACGAAAAAAGGGCATTTTATATTTAAAAATATAAAACACCCTTGTCTTATCTTCGCTCAATCTATGGGGTTAGTTGTCTTAACTAACTGTTTTCTATGCTTTAATTATACCACTAAATAAAGTTTTGTCAATATGCAACTTGCAAAATTTAGAATAGAATAACTTTTTTTTATTTATGCAAAATGATGAGTAGCTGCCACTACAATGGCGCCCCTTGAGAGGAGCTGTCGTGAAACGACTGAGGGGTTGTAAGTAAAATACGAATTAAGTGGCGACCAATGATCGCCCCTACGAAGAAAGTAGGGGACGGCGCCTCGACGTCCCGCAAAACTGTGGATAAATGTTGCGATAAGCGTTATTGCAGGCACAATTAATGTGACTGTGAGCGACTGTATTAACAGCGTCATAAAAAAGATTATTTCTGTTCGTCATAAAACCGTCTCATCAAATTAAATATAAATAAAAAAACAGAGTGTCTGACATTCAAAGCCTGTCAGGCACTCTATCAATTATTATTATACCACAAAAAATATTTCTGTCAGGATTATTCAACAGTAACCGACTTTGCAAGGTTTCTCGGCTTATCAATGTCGCAGCCCTTTAATGATGCAACATAGTAACCGAATAACTGCAACGGAATAACTGTAAGTGACGGAAGTAACATTTCGTGCGTTGTAGGGATTTTTACAGTATAGTCAGCAACGTCGTCCATATGTTCGTGTTCTTCGGTTGTTACGCCCATAACAACCGCACCTCTTGCTTTAACTTCCTTAACATTTGAAACTGTTTTATCAAACAAATTCTTGCCTGTTGCAAGCGCTACAACAAGTGTACCGTCCTCAATAAGTGAGATTGTACCGTGCTTTAATTCACCTGCGGCGTATGCTTCACTGTGAATATATGATATTTCCTTTAGCTTTAGTGAGCCTTCAAGAGATACTGCATAGTCAAGGTTTCTGCCGATAAAGAATATTGAATGGCAATTATAGAACTTTGAGGCAAGATACTGAACATCTTCTTTAGATTTAAGAATTTCAGCAACCTTATCCGGAAGTGACTCAATTTCTTTAATAAAGTCAGTATATTCTTCTTTAGAAATTTTACCTAATTTATCAGCCATATATGCGGCGATAAGGTATATAACAGTAAGTTGTGTACTGTAGGCCTTAGTTGTTGCAACGGCGATTTCAGGACCTGCCCATGTATAAATAACATCATCAGAAGCTTTTGCAATGGCACTGCCGACAACGTTTACGATTGAAAGCACTCTTGCGCCGCGAGCTTTCGCCTCTTCAAGAGCGGCTTTTGTATCGGCTGTTTCGCCTGACTGGCTGATTACGATTACAAGGTCGTCTTTGCCAACGATAGGGTCGCAGTAACGGAACTCTGACGCAACCTGTACTTCAACAGGAATACGGCACATCTTTTCGATTACATACTTGCCGACAACACCTACATGGTATGCACTGCCGCATGCAACGATATAAATTTTATTGATATTTTTAATATCTTCTTCTGTAAGAGAAATATCGTCAAGAACGATTTTGCCGTCCTTAATTCTCGGACTGATGGTATCTCTGATAGCCTTTGGCTGTTCTTCGATTTCTTTCATCATAAAGTGTTCATAGCCGCCTTTTTCAGCCGCACTTACGTCCCAATCAACCGTGAACTTTTCTTTTTTTACTTCTTCTTTATCTGTATTGTAAACCTTTACGCTGTCCTTTTTAAGTACAACGATTTCGTTATCTTCAAGGTAGTAAATATCTCTTGTGTGCTTTAAAATTGCAGTAACGTCCGATGCGATAAAGTTTTCTTCGTCACCAAGACCGACAATCATAGGACTTGCTTTTCTTACTGCGATAAATTGGTCAGGGTAGTCAACGCAAAGTACACCAAGAGCATATGAACCCTCAACTCTGTTGATAACCTTAATCATTGTATCCATTATGTCACCTTTGTAGTAATATTCAAAAAGGTGAGCGATAACTTCTGTATCTGTTTCAGAAATAAATTCAAAACCCTTGCTTTCAAGTTTTTTCTTTAATGAAATGTAGTTTTCGATAATACCGTTATGAACAACGGCAAAACGGCCTGATTGTGAAAGATGAGGGTGAGCATTTACGTCTGACGGCTCGCCGTGAGTTGCCCAACGTGTATGACCGATACCCATATTACCGCCAAGTTTTTTACCGCCGTCAATTTTTTCTGAAAGAACCGCTAATTTTCCCTTTGACTTAGCAACTTCCAATTCATTATTATTGTAAACAGCAATACCTGCACTGTCATATCCTCTGTATTCAAGTTTTGACAGACCTTCAAGCAAAATAGGAGCTGCTTGATTTTTACCTATATATCCTACTATACCGCACATATTATAATGTACCTCCTTATTGTCCACTCGCAATGTTATATTGCTTTACATAAAAATATATATACCATTCTATACTATTCTCACAGATTTTTCAATCCTTTTTTTTGATTTCGTGTTGTATTTAGTAAATATTGCTGATATAATATAGGTTAAGATGAGTTTTTTGTGGAGGATTAAAAACAATGAAGTTAGTTTATGAAAACAAATTGTCCTGCGAGAATGACGTAAAAGATTTCGTTCTTGAGGGAAGTGCCGAGATATATTTTGAAAACGGTAAAATGCGTATGAAAAATGCGTTGTCTGCCGATTTGGGACAAAAGTCAAACTTTGTGTATTGGTGCAACGAGGACTTCCCGTCAGATGTGCAGATAGAGTGGGACTTCAGACCGATTGAAGAGCCGGGATTGGCGATTTTGTTCTTTTCGGCAAAGGGTGTGAACGGTGAAGATTTGTTTGATCCGTCATTGCAGGAAAGGGACGGACAGTATAATTTGTATCATTCGGGTGATATAAATGCGTACCATGTTTCATATTTCCGCAGAAAGTGGGACGAGGAAAGAGGTTTTCATACCTGTAATTTAAGAAAAAGCAAGGGCTTTCATCTTGTTGTACAAGGTGCAGACCCTATTCCGAATTGCGAGGACGCATTTGAAAGCTATCATATAAAGCTTGTAAAAAAAGACGGTAAGATTGATTTTATAATTGACGATTTGCCTGTATTTTCATGGCAAGACGACGGAAAGGAATACGGTCCTGTTTTAGGCGGCGGAAAAATAGGTTTCAGACAAATGGCACCTATGATTGGTGAGTATTCTAATCTAAAAGTATATTCTATATAAAATAGGAGAGGTAAAATGGATAAACAGAATAAAGCGTTCAAGGTACTTGAATTTGACAAGATACTTGAACGGCTTTCATCATATACGGAGAGCAAAGACGTAAAAAAACGCATTGAAGAAATAGTTCCGTATACGGAATTGGATGACGCAAGGGCGGCACAGAAAGAAACGACAGAGGCAATGTCAACCTTATTAAAACTCGGCTCACCGCCGGTAAATCTGTCTGTTGAAAATGTGCTTGGAGCGGTAAAAAGAACAGAGCGTGACGGTGTACTTCATACAAAGGAACTTATGAACATATCAAGACTTTTGTATGTAGCAAGACGTATGAAGTCGTATATAGACGAATCAGCCGAAGAATGTACAATTCTTCACGGTATAGAGGAGGCTATCATAACGGCAAAACAACTTGAGGACAGAATTAATTCGTGTATCGTTTCTGAAAATGAAATTGCCGACGATGCGTCACCTGAACTTAACACAATCAGAAGAAAAATAAGAAATCTAAACGGCAAGATTAAGGAAAATCTTAATTCTATGATTCACTCAACGCATTACAAAAAGTTTTTGCAAGACCCTATTGTAACAATGCGTTCGGACAGATATGTTATACCCGTAAAGAGTGAATACAGAGGTGAAGTAAACGGTATTGTACACGATACATCCGCGAGCGGTGCAACTCTGTTTATCGAGCCTATGAGCGTTGTAAACAACAACAACGAAATCCGTGATTTGCATACGAAAGAGCAACAGGAAATTGAGCGAATACTTGCGGAACTTTCGGCACTTGTTGCAGAAAACAGTCATACAATTTTTGTGGATTATAAGTATGTCACGGAGCTTGATTTTATGTTCTGTAAGGGCAGACTGTCGCTTGATATGAACGCAAATGAGCCTGTGCTGAATGACAAGGGTATCATACGATATAAAAAAGCACGTCATCCGCTTATCGACAAAGAGAAGGTCGTGGCAAATGACATAATGCTTGGCGGCGAATATGATACGCTTGTAATAACAGGTCCGAATACGGGCGGTAAAACAGTAACGCTTAAAACTATCGGATTGTTTTCGATTATGGCGGCGGCAGGACTTCATATTCCGGCACAGGATAACAGTGAAGCGGCTGTGTTCCATCATATTTTTGCGGATATAGGTGACGAACAGTCAATAGAACAGAGCCTTTCGACATTCTCGTCACATATGGTCAATACGGTGAGCATACTTGAAAATATTGATTTTAATTCACTTGCACTGTTTGACGAATTGGGTGCTGGAACTGACCCGACAGAAGGTGCGGCACTTGCTATATCAATATTGGAATTTCTTCGTGCAAGAAAGGCTACAACCGTTGCGACAACTCATTACAGTGAATTGAAATTGTTCGCGCTTTCGACTGACGGTGTGGAAAATGCATCATGCGAATTTGACGTTGCGACACTTCAGCCGACTTACAAACTTCTTATCGGTGTACCGGGTAAGTCAAACGCGTTTGCAATTTCACGCAGACTCGGACTTGACGAAAGAATAATTGACAGAGCAAACGATATATTGTCTGATGAGGATATAAAATTTGAGGACGTCATAACAGACCTTGAACAAAACCGTGCAAAGGCGAGAAAAGAGGCTGACGAGGCGGCAAGAATGAAGCGTGAACTTACCGATCTCAGAAAGCAGATTGAAAATGAAAGAATAAAGCTTAAAGAAAATAAATCAAGAATACTTGATGAGGCAAGACGTGAGGCGAAAATACTTGTAATGGACGCAAAGGATGAGGCGAACAGCATTATTCGCGACCTTGAAAAAATGCGTCAGCAAGGTATTTCAAACGGCGGCAATCTTGACAAAAAGACTTCTGCAATGCGTGACAAGCTGAAAAAGAAAGAAGATACGATTGATAAGGCAATGGCGCGTGCGGCAAAGCCGAAGAAAACATATGTCGAACCGCCTAAAAATCTTAAACCGGGTGCAACTGTTAAAATCGTTGATATGAATCAAGAGGCGACAGTTTTAAAAGAGCCTGATAAAAACGGAAATGTTCGTGTTCAGGCGGGTATTATAAAAATGGACGTGCATATAACGAACTTGCGTAAGGTTGAAGAAAAGAAGTCAAAGGAATTGGCTGAAAAGTACGTCAGAAGTACGAGGGCTTTTGAATCAAAGGCAAAGAACGTTTCAACGGAAGTTGACGTCAGAGGACAAAATCTTGAAGAAGCGTGGATGAACGTTGAAAAATTCCTTGACGATTGCTACCTTGCGGGAATTTCGCCTGTAAGCATTATTCACGGTAAAGGTACGGGCATTTTGCGTAAAGGCTTGCAGGGATATATGAAAAAACACAGATACGTCAAATCGTTCAGAAACGGCAGATACGGCGAGGGCGAAGACGGTGTAACGATAGTAGAATTAAAATAAGGTGATATAAATGGCAAAGAATAAAAAGACTGTAACAAATGCAATGCGTTTGCTTAATGCGTCAAAGATAAAATATGAAACGGTTGAATATGAGGCTGATGAAGTCGGCGAGCATTTCGGTGAGGCTATCGCCGAAATGACAGGTATTCCGGCTGAAAAATCATTTAAAACTCTTGTCGCAAGAGGTGACAAAACGGGTATAATGGTTAGCTGTATAGCGGTAAATCACGAAGTGGATTTAAAAAAACTTGCAAAGGTTTCGGGTAACAAAAAGGTTGAGATGATACACGTCAAAGAACTTTTGGGACTTACGGGGTATATCAGAGGCGGAGTATCGCCTTTCGGAATGAAGAAGAAATATCCGACATATATAAACGAAACGGCACAAAACTTTGAAACAATCGCAATCAGCGGCGGAAGATGCGGTACAACGCTTATCCTTTCGCCGAATGATGTGCAAAAAGCAACAGACTGCGTATTCGCAGACATAACGAAAGAATAACGGAGGGCAGAACTATGGCAATTTTTAAACCGGCGGACATACTTATTCCGCAAAATGTTGATTTCACAAAGTGGAGCGTTGTGGCGTGCGACCAATACACGTCTGAAAGAGAATATTGGGAAGATGTAAAAAATATTGTCGGCGACAGTCCGTCAACGCTAAATATTATATTCCCTGAGGTTTATCTTGAGGACGGTGACGGAGACGAACGTATCAAGAAGATAAACAGCACAATGGAGGAGTATATAAATAAGGGTATTTTCAGAGAGTTAAAGGACACGTTTATATATGTAAAACGTACTCAGCCGAACGGAAAAACACGTCACGGTATTGTCGGAATGCTTGATCTTGAAGAATACGATTTTTCAAAAGGCTCACAGTCAAAAGTTCGTGCAACGGAGGGTACAATTATCGAACGTATTCCGCCAAGACAGCGTATAAGAAAAAATGCACCGCTTGAGGCACCGCACATCCTGATACTTATTGATGACAGAGAAAAAGCGGTTGTTGAACCGCTTGAAAATCAGATAAACGATTTTGAAAAGATTTATGATTTTGACCTTATGAAAAATTCGGGACATATCGTGGGTTATAATGTAAATGAAAGTGCAAAGAAGAATATACTTGACGCAATAGAAAAACTCGGCGATAAGGCTGATTTTGAGGCAAAATACGGTGTTAAGGATAAGGGTGTGTTAATGTTCGCGGCAGGTGACGGAAATCATTCTCTTGCAACCGCAAAAACCTGTTGGGAAGAAATTAAAAAGGAACTTTCAGAGGAAGAAATTAAAACTCACCCTGCACGTTTTGCGTTGGTTGAGCTTATGAATATCCACGACGAAACACTTGAATTTGAACCTATTCAACGTGTAATATTTGAAACAGAGCCGAAGAAATTGCTTGATGAGCTTGTTGCGTTTTACGGTGCGGAATATGAAGATAACGGCGGTCAGCGTATTGATTATACATACGGCGGTAATGAGGGCAGTATCTATATTAAGAATACAGACTCAAATCTTCCTGTCGGAACACTTCAAAAATTTCTTGATAAGTACCTTGCCGAAAACGGCGGTAAAATTGATTATATCCACGGAAACGACGTTGTAAGAAATCTTGCAAAGGCAGATAATACAATCGGTTTTATGGTCGATTCAATGGAGAAGAACGACTTGTTCACAACAGTTATAAAGGACGGTTCACTTCCGAGAAAAACTTTCTCAATGGGTGAGGCGGCAGATAAGAGATTTTATCTTGAATGTAAGAAAATCAGATAATAAAAATGTGCGGTCATTTTATTTGACCGCACATTTTTTATATTCTCCTGCTTGCTTTATGATAAATAAAATACGCAAAAACGGCTGTTACAAATTCGGCAAACGGAAAGCTTATCCATACACCTACCGCACCGAAAAATCTGCTGAAAACAAAAGCCGCAGGAATGATAATTATTATATATCTGAAAAGCGAAATCCACAATGACGGCAGACCTTTTCCAAGCCCCTCCAAAGCCCCTGACGACGTTACGGATACGGCTGATACGATAAATCCTATACTGATAATGTTAAGTGCCGTAACGCCTAATTTAAGCGTATCAGGGTTTGCAGTAAACATTCCGAACAGTGTAGACGGCATAATCCACGAAAGTGCAGTACCCAAAGCCATAATTATTGCCGACAGCAAAAGTGCGGTGTTGTATATTTGCTTAACACGTTTGTGTTCACCTGCACCGTAGTTATAGCCTATGATAGGTCTGATACCTTGAATAAGACCGTTGGCGGTTAGGTATATAAATGTTTGAAGTTTGTAGTATACACCGAGTACAAGAACATATGAGCCTGAAAATTCGGAAAGTATTCCGTTAAGTGCCGTTATAAGCAATGACGGAAGTGCCATATTAAGCATAGCCGGTACACCGATTGAGTATAGCTTTTTCAGAAGTCGTTTGCCGGATTTGAGCAGACTTATTCTGAATTTTGCCTGAATAGGACTTGCAAAGCAGAATATGAAGTAAATGATAAGCGTTACAGTCTGTCCTATACCTGTGGCAAGTGCCGCACCTTGAATACCCATAGCGGGAAAAGGTCCTAAGCCGAATATCATTATAGGGTCAAGAATAATGTTCGTGACACAACCGCATATCATACTTATCATTGATATATTCATTCTGCCGACTGCTTGGAAAATCTTTTCAAATGCTATGCCGACATTTACTATTGTTGAAAATGAAAACACGATAGTTGAGTACATTACGGCAAGATTGATAATATCTGTATCGGTTGTGAACATTTTTACGAAGTACGGCATACCGAATATTGAAAAGACGGTAAGTATAAGTCCGTGTATAAAGCTTAGAAACAATCCGTAAGTTGTTGCTCTGTCTGCGTTTTGCATTTCGCCCGCACCGAGATGGAATGCAACTACCGCATTTATGCCTACACCAAATCCGACTGCGATAGAATTGACAAGATTTTGAATTGGGTAGACAAGCGAAAGTGCGGTCATTGCGTTTTCGCTCACTTTTGCGACAAAGAAACTGTCGATGATATTGTACAGTGAATTTACCGCCATAGATATTATCATAGGCAAAGCCATTGAAAGCACAAGCGGCAATATCTTTTTTTCTTTCATAAACGTTTGATCCATAAATAATTCTCCTTATATTTATTCCGAAAAAAAACTATAGGGTTAATACTGTTTGACTCAAAAACAGAAAACCCTATAGTCTCATTATAATCCGGACAAGATTATTCAATTTTATATCAACCTGTCGGGCAGGCTCAAATTTTATATAATTTCCACAGTATGTCTTGTTGCGTGACAGTTTACGTTTACTGCAACCGGCAAGCCTGCAATGTGGGTAGGGAATGTTTCCACATTTACGGCAAGGGCGGTTGTTGTACCGCCCATACCCTGAGGACCTATTCCCAGTTTATTTATTTTTTCTAAAAGCGTTTTTTCAAGCTCTGCATAAAAAGGATTTGAGTTTGGAACGTCAATATCTCTTGTAAGAGCCTTTTTAGCGATTTGTGCCGCTTTATCCATAGTACCGCCGATACCTACGCCGATTACCATAGGCGGACAAGGATTTGCACCGGCTTTTTTGACTGTTTCAATAACGAAGTCAATAACTCCGTTTATGCCGTCTGACGGATTAAGCATTTTAAGTCCGCTTTTATTTTCACTGCCGAAGCCCTTCGGTGCAAATGTGATTTTAATTTTATTGCCTTTAACGAAGTCGTAGTAAATAACCGCCGGAGTATTATCCTTTGTATTCACTCTGTCAAGTGGATCGCGGACAACCGACTTTCTTAAATATCCGTCTGTATATCCCATTGAAACACCCTTGTTTACGGCGTCTGTTATTGTGTCACCCTCAACAAAAACTTCATTGCCGATTTCGATAAAGAACACTGCCATACCTGTATCCTGACAAATAGGAACTTCTTTGCTGTCAGCAATTTCGGCATTCTTCAAAAGGTTTTCTATAACACCTTTTGAAATATCCGATTTTTCGGTTTTGACACTGTTGCTAAGTGCAGATTTGATGTCTTTGTTTATGTGACAATTTGCTTTGATACACATACCCTTAACAACTTCTGCAATGTCATTTGAATTTATAATACGCATAAATTTTTCTCCTTATCTTATATCAATACCCATGAGTCAAACCATTTCAAGAAGTGGTCAACGTAGTCTACACTGCACGGATGACCCGAAAGAACAGGGTAGAACATTGCAAACAATACGATTGCAAGTCCTGCATATACAAATGCACCGTACATAACCGCCTTTTTATTCTTCGCCTCGTTATAGATGTTGAGGATTGAATAACCGAGCATAAGCACGATAAACGGTACGCAAGGGAAGTAGTGGTATATAAACGTAAGTCTTGTAACAGGTATCCATGATACAAGCTGTGCAAGGTAAGCGATTACAAGGAACAATGCGTTTTTATCTCTGTTTTTGAAAATCAAATATACCATATAGAAGAATGCCGGAATACCAAGCCACCATACAAGCGGATTACCGAACGAGCTGATACCCTCTTTAACCTCCGATGTAATTGTTCCCGAATAGTACCATATAGGACGTTTCATAATAATCCATTCATACCAACGTGACGAGAACGGATGCTCTGAGCCGAGCACTGTCTTTGAATGGTAAGTAAGCATTGAGCTTTGGTTATCAATAATAGTCTTGAAACCTTGCGAATTTGGTGCTTGCAAGTACGGAATATATGCAAGACAGTATATAATAAGCGGTACTATTACGAAGAATATACAGCACCATAAAATTGTTTTTATCATATACGGCTTGAAGTTGTCAATTATAAATTTGTGACTTATTCCGTTTGTTTCGCCATTTGGTGTTTTAACTGCGACACGGTACTCACTGTAACGCTTGTAAAGTGTTATGAAGAACAGTACCGCAAGTCCGGCACCTGCATATATACCTGTCCATTTACTTGCTATGCCGAGTCCCATACTAATTCCACACAATGCAAGTGTGATAAGTCCTTTTTTGAATGACGAATCATAGAAACTTGTGCTGTAATACTTATACATAAAGTAGTACATCAGCATTACGAAGAATGTGATATATACGTCTATTGTTGCAATTCTTGTCTGTGCGAAGTGCATAAAGTCGAATGTGAGCAAAAGGCAAGTAACTATTGCAAGCCAAGATTTCTTTAGCAATTTCTTTGCAAAAAGGTATATAAGCGGTAACATAAATATACCGAATACAGTACCGACAATTCTCCAGCCGAACGGACACATTCCGAATATTCTTATACCGATTGAAATAAATACTTTACCAAGCGGTGGGTGAGTCCATTCGTATACGTTTAGATGATGTACAAATTCATAGCCTGTACGTCCGTGATAAATTTCGTCAAAGTATGTGCCGTTTCTGAATGATGAACGCTCCGGAACTTCCTGCTGTTCATCAAACAAAGCCTGTCCCTCTGACGGTGTTGCCGAAACGGGCTCTATAAGGTTGCCCGAAGAATCAAGTAAGGCAAATTCTTTCATCGAAAGCTCTGTGCCGTTTGTTGAAAGTGTAATATATCTTGCTGTAACGCTCTTTGTTTTTTCTTCCCAATGGAATACAGAACCCTCTGTAAGTGTTTCTGTAGCGGTTGTATTGTTTGATGAGTCCGCAAAAGTGATTGTTAAATTGCGGTTGTCCTCAAGTTCATATGAACCAAGGAAGAATTTATATTGGCTGATGTTGCAGTCCTTACCCAAATCAAGCGTTACGGGTGCGTCTGAAATCATATATTCCGTTTCTGCC
>ULYT01024786.1_pt1 | contig 16431 bp, 7 predicted proteins | sample 1962521 | NCBI WGS metagenome assembly ULYT01 (sample SAMEA4835873, study PRJEB28245) | human gut metagenome | biome: gut microbiome; material: fecal sample | place: Denmark | collected 2008 | reverse complement strand
CGGATGCCGCCGATGCTGTGGAAATATTCAACTCGGCAAGAATCTGACGTAGGTCGACGCTTATTGGCGCGTCCATGGCATTGACCACGCGCACGTAGGTCTCTCCGGCTTTGTCATTACGTGATACGGTGACGGTACGCCTTGGCTCGTCCTTAACCTCCGTGCCATCCGCAATCAGCGTTCCATCGATGTACAGCTTCATGGCTTGGCCGCGGTCGGTGACGTTAACGTGCACCTGCCACGTGGTGCCCGGCCGCACTTCGTTCATGGAGACTTCGGTGCCGGCAAGCGCATAGGCGGTGCCGTCGCGGACCACGCGCACGCTGTGTCCTCGACCAAGTGAGATGATGTTGTGGTTCTTGCCGTCGATATCGCCACAGATGAGGTCCATGCCCCATCGTCCCTCGTAATAGACGACGGTGGCGTCGATGCTGTAGGAATCCGCATGCAGGTCGAGCGGAGTGTCGATGGTCCTGCCGTCGTAGGCCACGTTGCCGAGGTCGATTGCGTCCCCGGCTGCGGTGGTGATGGTGATGTTGTTGAGGTCGGCTTTGGCGTTGCCCGCGATGCGTAGTTTCACGGTGTCCGGCAGGCTGCGACGCAGCGTGGACGGGCCTTCGACGGTGACGGGCCACGCAGTGTCGGCCGTGGTGGTGGCGTACATCTGCTGCACCCAATAGCTGTAGGGATGGTAGGCGCGTTCGTTGTCGAAGTAGATGAGGTCCGGATTCCAGCTATGGTGCCCATTCTTGGCGAACAGCGGGGCGTAGGAGGCCATGGCCACCACATCGCCGTTGAGTTCCATGCGTCCCATGAAGGCCGCTTCGGACAGGCCGTTGATCAGTTGGGTGTTCCAGGAGCCGTATTCGCCGAGGTAGACCTTCGGTCCCTTGCGGTCCGTGTGGTCGTAGTGGTCGAGGTTGTGGAACCACCAGCTGGACGACTGGTAGGAATGTTCGTCGACAATCGGCAGACCCGCTTCGCGCGCGTACTTCCAGCCTTCCTCGTAATCCTGACCGCTGGGGGCGGGACCGACGGTGCCGACGACGACGATGTCCGGATATGCGGCTTTGACGGCGTCGAAAATCTGCTGGAAGCGGTTCTTGAACACGTCGTCGATGAGATCCTCATTGCCGATGCCGAGGTATTCGAGGCCGAACGGCTCCGGATGGCCCATGGCGGCACGCTTGGCACCCCATTCGGTGGCGGTGCTGCCGTTGCAGAATTCGATGAGGTGGAGCACTTCATCGATGTAAGCGGGCATATCCTCCTGCGCCACCGGCACCGGGCCTTGGCTGGTGTTTTGGCAGCTCACGCCGGCGGGCAGCACCGGCAGCGGCTTGGCGCCGATTGTTTCGCACAGGCACAGGTATTCGTAGTAGCCGATGCGGAATGACTGGTGGTAGCCCCAGAGGTTGAAGTTGTGCGGACGATGCTCGACCGGTCCAATGGTGCGGTCCCAGTGGTACATGTTGTCCATGCCGAGGCCGTGGGTGATGCAGCCGCCGGGGAATCGCATGAATCGTGGTTTGAGGTCGGCGAGCGCCTCCACCAAATCCGGGCGGAAGTGCTTGAGGCCGCGGTAGGTGGTGCGTGGCTCCAAGGTGACGAAGTCGAGGTCGATGACGCCTTCGCCGTCGAAGGTCAGGCGCAATGTGCCCTGTGTGGCCACGCTCGAGCCGGCATCGCCGTGCTCAGGAACGGTCAGCGAGGCTTGGTATGTCGTCCATGCCGAGGCTGAGACGGTGATGGTGTTTTCGGCGATGATGCTGCCGTCGTCTCCGCGCAGCGAGACCGTCACCGGCATCGCGCTTTCCGATCGCACGCGCATCCAGGCGGTGAAATCGTAGGTTTCTCCGGCGTGGAACACCATGCCGTCCCAGCCGGTGTTGTCCAGCGCGGCAGGGGCGTGTTCGACTTCCACCGTCGCGTAATGCGGGTTTTCGGTGGCGACCGGGTCGTTGTCATGGATGCAGAACGCGGCGAACGAGCCTTCCGGCACGATTTTGCGCCAGAAGCTGTAGTTGCTCCAATCGATGGAGTCGGCGCGGTTGTATTCGAAGGCGCCGTTCTGCACGAGGTCGGCGTTGAGGCCGCCGTCGCCGGAGTAGCTGATGTCTTCGAAGAAGATGCCCCACAGGTCGGTGCTGATGGCGCGCACGCCCGCTTTGTCGAGTGTGGCGGTGAGTTTGTCGGTCATGGTGTGGCCGTCAGCCGGATATTCGTCAGCCGGGGCGACGGAAACGGTGGTTGGGATCGTCATCGAACCTCTCTTCGTTCGGGGCCGCTATGACGCAGCGGTGGCAAAAGCCGGACGCCGTCATGCGAACCATATATGTATCGTTACATATTCTAGCGCAAATCCAATCATCCGCAATGGAGGCAATATATCGGTGAGTCTTTGTATTTGCAACGATTTTACAGAATCAAGAGAATATAATATCGTTACATATCAATCATAAGTTTTCAAGGAGCGGCATATGACCAGCAGCACACCGACGCTACGCGACGTGGCCGCGGAAGCGGGCGTCTCCCCCATGACCGCGTCGAACGCGCTGCGCGGCAAGCCAGGCGTCAAGGAATCGACCCGCGCCAAAGTGATCGCCGCAGCGAAGAAACTCAATTACCGCATCAATCTGACGGCCAGCATGCTCAAATCGGGCCGCAGCAACATCATCCACGTCATCGTCAACGAATTCGATTCGCCGTTCTATTCAAAGCTCACGCAGGCGTTGAGCAACGAAATCGTGTCCCGCGGACTTATTCCATTCATCGAGCAGACGCAGTATTCGCCGGACGCTGCCGAGCACGCGCTGAGCAGCAATCCGTTCTCCGGGCAGCTGTTCGATGGCGAGATCCTGCACGCCACAGGCTTGGGCACAAATGTGCCGCTGGCCAAACTCAATGGCGGCAGACCATTCGTGCTGCTGGACGCCTGCGAGGAGACGCCGACCGTCGATGCCGTGAACTTCCCCAACGAGGAGGCCGAACGCGCGGCGACGCAGCATCTCATCGACCGCGGATGCCGCAATATCGCGATCGTCGGCCACCGGTTCGCCCCCCGCGCCGATCTGGCGCATGCCCAGAACGCGTTCGCTCTGCGATTGCGCGGCGCATGCGGAGCGCTGTCCGACGCCGGACTGCCCTATGACGAGTCGATGGTGTTCGAAGCCGGGGATGTGGCCAATGGCATCATCGCCGGGCATGCGATTGCGGAACGTATTCTCGCCGCACGGAGCGGACATGGTGGCACCGAGTTCGACGGCGCGTGCTGCGCCAACGATTTCGCGGCGTTCGGCGTGATACGCGGGCTCGCGGACCGCGGACTGCGCGTGCCGCAGGACGTGAAGGTGATCGGTTTCGACGGCGTGACCTCCGGGTCGTACACGACGCCGGCGTTGAGCACCATCCAGGTCGATTTCACGCAGCTCGCGAAATTCTCGGTCGATATGCTGTCCGAACGTATCGATCATGGAACAGACGAGGCGTTGCCGCCAAGACGGGCCATCATCGGCTACCAGCTGGTGGACCGGGAATCGACCGCGGTCTGAGGATGACGCCCCGATGGCAGGCAATCCGCCATAGGCAGCAGCCTTCGCGGCCAATCCCACTCAATCGGAATCACTCAATCGGAATCAATCGCCATCATTCATCAAGGAATCTCTAGGAGCATCATGAGCATCGACACCCAGGCCTATCTGTTCGTGCATTTCATCGGCGAGGAACGCAATCCCACCGACGAACAGCTGTACTTCGCGCTGAGCCGCGACGGCGTGCATTGGAGGGATCTGCGCCCGGCCGGCAGTCCGGCGTTGACGTGGCTAGGCGGCGAGAAGGGCGTGCGCGACCCGCATATTGTGCGCGACCCACGTGGTGGATTCCACATTGTGGCCACCGATTTGAGCATCTATTACCGTGGCGGCTGGGGGCCGAACGATGGCGCCACCACGAATGGATCGACCGGCCTGGTGATCTGGGACTCCCCTGACCTGGTCCATTGGAGCGAGCCGCGCCTGGTGGACGTGGCCTCGAAGATTCCGGACGCTGGCATGGCTTGGGCTCCGGAGGCGAATTGGGATCCGGATCGCGGGCAGTGGATCGTGTTCTGGTCCACGAAGAGCAACGCCGAAAGCTCCGCGGATCCGTTGGCCAACGAGCTCGGCGATCCGACGAATGTGTATTATGCGACGACCGTTGATTTCAGGGTGTTCTCCGATCCGGTCAAGTGGATCGATCGTAAGAACGTGATCATCGATTCGACCATGCTGCGCGACGATGACGGCTGGTGGTACCGCGCGTCCAAGGACTCGGAAATCACCATCGAACGCACCCGTGACCCGTATGCGACGACCTACGAGGTACTGCGCACCGACGACCCGAATGAGTGGTCGTATGTGGGCACGCTCACCGACATCTTCGGCAATGGCCGGTATTCCATGCACTACTTGGAAGGGCCGGAACTGTTCCGTTACAACGACGAAGACGTGAAGGTGGTCAACGGCAGGACCATGACATTCGGCCTGATGTGCGACCAGTACGCGGAGTCCAAGGGCTACCTGTCGTTCCGCGCCGCCTCGCTCGCCTCGCATGATCCGGCCGATTGGCAGCGCGCAGACGATATCGATTTCGGCGCGCTGAAGAAGCGTCACGGCGCGATTCTGCCGATCACGGCCGCCGAATACGACGCCATCGAAACCGCCTTCGCCCTGTAGGCGGCGCGATTGTCCATCCGTCGCAACCGCTCAGGCGCGGCGGATGGCGAAGATGCGGGCGGACGGCTGCTTGGAGGTGGCCGCGTTGAGCCGGACCGTCTCGGGGTCCATGCGCTCGACGGTCCACGGCTTGGCGTCGGGCGCATGCTCGGGAACGGCCGGATTCGGGAAGATCTGCTCGATATGGCAGTCCTCGGACAGCGGCACGTTCACGGAAGGCGTGCCGCCGCGACGCCAGACGATGATGTAATCGCACGGATCGTCGTCCTCCGACGGGAGGAATGACGGATGGCGCAGACCGACGACGAGCCAATCGCCATCGAAATCAGGCAGACGGGCCGGCCAGAACGGCACCAATTCCTGCTGCTCGGTCAGCACACGGCGGTGCAAGGCCACCGCATCCCGCACCAAGGCAAGCCGATGCTCGTCCATGCGGTCAATGAATCCGGACAGGTACAACCTGCCGAGTATGCCCGTGGCCAGCGTGAAGACGGCGGTCTCATCGTCCATCTCCTGCTGGGCGTAACCCCAGTTGCCTTGCTGTTCCGGCAGGATCGTCAGTCCGGCGCCGGCGGCGATCGCGGCGTAAATCAGCGGATCACACTGGTCGGAGGTGGATTGCAGGTCCAATCGTTGCAACTGCGCGTAATCGGCGCGCATCGCACCGGAACCGCAGTTTTCGATCATAACGTCCGGATGGCGGCGGCGCAGGTCGTCCAGCCAATCCAAATAGGCACGGCAGTGGCCGAGCAGGCCAGCGCCGGCGGATTCGGCGTCGAGATCAGTGCCGACGCCGGGGACGGTGTTGTAGTCGAATTTGAAGAAGACCGCGCCGAAATCGTCAATCAGCCGGTCGACGGTGCGAGTGACGTGCTCGCGTGCGGCGGGCGAGCGGAAGTCAAGCAGGTACCGGCCCGAATCGCAGACGCGCACGCCGTGGCGCTGGAAGAACGCGTCATCGGGCAGGCTCTGGGCGAGCGGCGATTTCACACCGATCACCTCAGGCTCGAGCCACAATCCCAAGCCCATGCCATGCGCGCGGATGGTGTCGGCCAAACCCTTGAGTCCAGCTTCGCCGAAACGGTTCGTGGAGGCCTGCCATTCTCCGACCATGTCCCACCAACCGCCGTCCGTGCTGTCGTACCAGCCGGCGTCGATGCAGAAGATGTCCGCGCCGACGCGTGCCGCGCCCTCGACGAGCGGCAGCTCCTTCTCCAAGCGCGGGTCGCCGAACAGGGTGTTCATGTAATCGTTGTAGATGACGAGTCCCTGCGTGCGTTCGAACTGCTCGGAACGCCCCAATTCGCGAGCCTTGGCGGCACGCAACGCACGGCGCTGCAATGTCATTTCGGCGACGGACTGCTGCCAATCGCCGGCCGAGATCGCGAAGGAGACCGGCACCGATTCGAAATCGTGGCCTTCACCCAGCTCCGTATACCAATGGTGGTCCTGATATTCCGGTCCGAACGCGCTGATGTGCAAACCGGGATCATCCTCACCGACCTCCCACTCCCACGGGCCATTGTGCTCGATCTGCCACATCACGGAGAAGTCACGCGATTGGCGGCGCGAGCCCTCGACCTGTACGATGCCGGCCGGCTCATGCACGCCGGTGCTCCATGTGGAGGCGGAGCTCATGGCGAATCGCGAGCTGGATTGGCCGGGATTGATCACTTGATTGCGATTGCGCACCGACACGTCGCGCAGCGGACGGCTGCGCCAATCGTTTTCCACCGCCCACGCGGAGTCTCCCCAGAATACGCGGGAATGGTCGATTTTGCCGCAGTTGACGCGCATCGGCACCGTCAGATTCAACGACGACACCGCCTCGATAGGCAGCGGGCGCGCGGAGCTCAACCGCGTGTAAGTGCGCACTGCGGACAGACCCGGGAACGCTTCGAATACGGAAGTGACTACCAGCCCAGCCGTGGCGTCGGCATGGCGGACGGCTTCCGGCGAGGGCTGCGCGGCGGCTTCGGCCCGTTCGGCGGCGGCCGGTTCGAACACACGCCCGTGCGGTTCCAGATCCGCATACGAAGCGAATTGGACGATCTCCAAACGATATGGTTCGGCGGACCCTTCCTCCGGCTCGGAAGCGGCGGCCGAGACGAATCGCAATACGCTGCCCGCCACCGTGGCGATCAAGGTGAGGCGATTATCCTGCGATCCGGTGTTGGCGGCACGCACTTCGACGATTGGACGCGGATCACGTTCCAGCACGGTTCTTCCATCGTCGGTAACACGGCCGCCGATGGGCCCCATGCCGCGGCCTGCAACGTTGCACAATCGGACGGGGGAATCGCCTGCCGTGTCGAACAGCATGGAAACCACGCCATTGCCCCATTCGAGACGCCCGTCCTCACGGGGACATACGGGGTTCATTGCACCGGCACCGCTTATCATCTTCGACTCCTCAATCGTGTTCAGATACCGCCTGATCATTGACGTGCATCGATTGACGTACCTGGTACTAGCTTAAGCGGTAAATGGGGCAAATCGTACGTGCGTGTCTACTCGAAGCGGAGATATGCGATGAACTTGACTGGCGCATCCTTGGTTTTGGCGATGTTGCCGAAACCAAGGACAGCCCCTTTGTCGGGCAGTCCCTTCGTCACTCGTCATGCTCACCCGCGTAGGAACACCGTCATCTCGTTCTCGCCACGGTTGGCCCATGCGAAGTATGGAATCAGCGTGGCCGTCGTCGTCTTGCGTTCGGCGGGACGCCAATCATGGTACAACGCGGAGGTTTGCGCGGAGTCTTCCACTTCACGCCAAGCGGGAATCGCCAGCGTGGTCATCGGCATATCGACGGCGTCCACCTCGCCGAGCCCCTGCTCGTCCTGCGCGACGGCGCCGGCATGGAAGACGATGCGATCAACGGACACGCAGGACGGGTCGGATGCGATGCGCGCGGTATCGGCGTGCAGCAGATGCAGGTTCGCGCCATTATCGACACCTTCCGCGCAGTAGGCCAGCGGTCCGCGCACGAACGCCACCTTTCCGGCGTCCTCGCGCACGAGCGGATTCGCGGCGACCATGTGGACCGGCATCGGGAAATCGAAATCGACGACGTCGCCGTCATGCCATGCGCCGGTCAGATACAGGTATCCGTCTCTGATGACGCGGGAGATGTCGTCGCGGCCGCGCACGGTGACCGCATCGGAAGCGGTTTCGCCACCGGCCCAAGCGGGCAGACGGAGGGCGATCGTGAAAACCGCGTCCTTGGATGCATCGGAAGCAGAATCGCCTGCATCAAAGCCCACCGCGACGGATCCCTTGCCGGACCAGGGCATATCGGACATGACGTCAAGGCGCACATCGGTGCCGGAAAGCCTGGCATGGACGCCGCCGCCCATATACAGATGCACATATAGGGTGGATGAGTCGTCTCCGATCGTGTAGGCGTACTGCTGCACGTCCTCCACGATGCGTGCGATGTTCGGCGGGCAGCAGGCGCATCCGAACCACTTCTGGCGCACCGGCTTGACGTGCGCCTTGCGTTCATCGCGATGGCATGCCTCGGGCACCACTTCGAGCGGGTTCACGTAGAAGAAGCTTTTGCCATCGAGTGCCATGCCGGCGAGTGTGGTGTTGTACAGCGCCGATTCCATGACGTCCGCATATTCGGATTTCGGCTGGATTTCCAGCATGCGGCGGGCGAAGAACGCGAGCGCGATGGCGGCGCAGCTTTCCGAATAGGCGGTGTCGTTCGGCAGATCATAGTCGAAGGAGAAGGCCTCCCCCATGTGTGTGGCGCCGATACCGCCGGTGATGTAGATCTTTCGGTCGACGATGTTGCGCCACAGCTGTTCACAGGATGCCAGCAGGTCGGGGTCGCCGGTCAGGCGTGCCACATCGGCGGCTCCGGCGTAGAAGTAGGCAGCGCGGACGGCGTGGCCGAGGGCTTCCGTTTGTTCCGTGATTGGCTTATCGGCCTGGTAGTAGGCGTAGTTCTGTTCGCGCGGCTCGTAGTCGCGGCCGCCCTCATGGGCACGGCGGCGATCTTCGAGCTCGAAGTAGAGCGGCTGCTGGCCGCGTTGGCGCACGAAGTATTCGGCGAGGTCGGCGTAGCGCTGTTCGCCGGTGGTCTCGGCGAGTTTGACGAGTGCCATTTCGGCGATTTCGTGCCCGGGATAGCCGTGCAGCTTGCCGTCGGCGGTGCCGAATCGGAAATCGATGTAATCAGCGAAACGGCAGGCCGCGTCGAGCAGCTTGCGTTTGCCGGTGGCTTGATAGTAGGCAATCGCGCCTTCGGTCAGGTGGCCGAAGCAGTACAGCTCATGGTGGTCCTTCAGGTTGGTGAAGTGCCGGTCCATGCCGTTGAGGATGTAGTAGGTGTCCAGGTAGCCGTTGTCGAGCTGCGCCGCGCAGACGATATCGATGGCGGTGTCGGCGGTCGCTTCAAGGTCAGCGTCCGGGTGGTGGGTCAGCGAGTAGCCGACCGCTTCGATCCATTTGGAGAAATCAGTGTCTTGGAACACGAAGCCGTAGAACTTGTCGGAATCGGGGTGCGCCGGGTCATCCGGCAGGGCTTCGAAGCCGCGGAACGTGTATTTCGGCGGCACGAAGGCCTTGCCTTCCTTGTGGTGTTCTGCGTTCTGCGCGGCGGCGGCCTTGAAGTTGTGCATGCAGTAGCTGGGTGCGGCGCCGGGAACGTTGTCGTTCAGCGCGTTCCACTGGTAGGGAATCACCTGGGTGCGCACGAGTTCCTGCCGAGATGCCCAGAACGGGTCGGCGACGGTGGCGTCGCGCAATGCGATTGGATGGCTGGTGCGATTGGTGGTAGTCATGAGTGCAAGCGCTCCTTAGTGCATCGTTGTCTTGTTAACGCTCACAATCCATTATTCCACGGGGTTGCTCCAAAGTACATTCCGCATGGCGGCATGTCCGACGGGAATCCCACCGCGGCAGCCGGCCCAAGATGGCCGCGCATTGGCTGCGCGACCGTTGGGCAGGCATTTCGGATTGCGGATATACGGGCTAAGGGGCAGAGCAGCTAGCCGCCGGGGCTGGCGGCCGGCTGCTCAGACCTTGATCATGGCGTACTGCGATTCGTAGAGCCGGTAGTAGGCGCCATGGCGGGCGAGCAGCTCGGCATGGTTGCCCTGCTCCACGATCTGCCCGTGGTCGATGTAGCAGATCTCATCCGCATTCTCGATCGTGGACAGGCGGTGCGCGATGATGAAGCTCGTGCGTCCCTTGAGCAGATGGTTCAGACCGGCCTGCAGCGCCTCCTCGGTACGCGTGTCGATATTCGACGTGGCCTCGTCGAGAATCAGAATGCGCGGGTCGGCAAGCAGCACGCGTGCGAACGCTATCAGCTGGCGTTGGCCGGCGGAAAGCGTGGAACCACGCTCCTCCACCACCGTGTCGTAACCGTCGGGCAAGTCCATGATGAAATCGTGCGCATGCACTGCTTTGGCCGCGGCCACGATCTCCTCGTCGGTGGCGTCCAGCTTGCCGTAACGAATGTTCTCACGCACGTTGCCGGAGAAAATGAACGTGTCCTGCAACATGACGCCCATCTGTCGACGCAAGCTGTCCAGCGTGACGGAACGTACGTCGTGCCCGTCAATCGCAACCGAGCCTTCGGAGACATCGTAAAAACGCGACAGCAGGTTGATAATCGTGGTTTTGCCCGCTCCTGTCGGGCCGACCAACGCGACGGTTTCGCCCGGCTTCACATGCAGATCGACCAGATTCAAAATGTTGCGGCCGTCCTCCTCGTAGCGAAAGACGACGTCGTTGAAATCGACGCGACCCTCGACCGGTGGCAATGCGACGGCGTCGGGCGCATCAGTGATTTCCGGCTTCACGTCGAGCGTTTCGAAGATACGTTCCAAATACGCGGAGCAGGTGATGAGCTGGTTGTAGAAGTTGCCGATGCTGATCACCGGGTTCCAGAAGTTGTTCGCGTAGCCGACGAACGCGATCAGCACACCCGTGGTCACGTCCACACCGCCGAAACCGGTGACGCCCACATAATAGATGAACGCGATCGTCATGACGGAAATGGTCTGGATGCCCGGCCACATAAGCGTCTGGATATGCACCGTACGCATCCACGCGGAACGCACAGCGCCCTGCTGTTCCTGGAATGTGCGGAACTGCGTGTCCTCGCGCGCGAACGTCTGGGTGGTCTTCACGCCGGCGATCGATTCGTGGATGAACGCGTTGAGATTGCTCTGCTTATTGGATAGCACCTGGTACGCGCGACGCTGGAAATGCTGTAATCCCAGCACCCACGCGATGAGCAGCGGGAACAACGCGAGACTGTACAGCGCGAGACGCCAATCCACGACGAACATGACCACTAGCGTGATGAAGAACGTGAACACGTCGGAAATCACGTTGACCAGACCGGAGCTCAGGGTGTCCGAAAGCGTGTTCACATAGTTGACCACGCGGATGAGGATTTTGCCATGCGGACGCGAGTCGAAATAGCTGAACGGCAACGTCTGAATGTGCGTAAACAGGTCGCGGCGCATGTCTTTAAGCATGAGCTGGCCGACGCGCGTGATTTCCACAGTACGGTAGCGCAAACCGAATTCGTAAATGACGATGAGCACCGCCAGCAGTGCCACCAGCTCGCCAAGCAGCGCAAGGTTTTTCGCCGGAATGACACTGTCGATCATGATTTTCGTCAGATACGGTTCCACGACGTTGATGCAGCCCATTGCCGCCACGACGATGAGGATCCAGACCACGCGGGCCATGTACGGTTTCAGGTAGACGCCGACGCGCGCGAGGTCGCGCATATTGATCTTCTCTTCAAGGTCTTCATCGTCACGGAAGGTGTTGCGTTGTGCCATGATGTTATCCTCCCCCGCGTCTTACGCTTCGAATCCCTGCGAGCGGCCGGCATCCACGCCCAACTGCTTGCTGTAAATCTGCCAATATCGGCCATGCGAGGCCACCAATTCGTCGTGCGTGCCACGTTCCACAATGCGCCCATGCTCCAGCACGAGAATCAAGTCGGAATCCTTGACCGACGAAATGCGGTGGGCGATTGTGACAATCGTCTTCTTCTCGTCCAAATCGCGCAAGTGCCGCTGAATCTCTGCTTCCGTTTCCATATCGACGGCGCTGGTCGTATCGTCCATAATCAGAATCGACGGATTGTCGGCGAGAGCACGCGCCAAGCTCAGTCGCTGCTTCTGTCCGCCGGACAGGCCGACGCCACGTTCGCCGACGACGGTATCGTAGCCGTCCGGCATGCTGCTGATGAAGCCATCCGCGCCGGCAATGGCGGCCATGCGGCGCACGTACTGTTCGTCGTAACCACGTCGTCTGCGCTGGCCGTCGTACTGACCGTTGTACTCAAGTCGGTTGCCTCGGTCGCCCGCGCCAAAGCTGATGTTGCTGCCGATTGTATCGGAAAACAGGAACGTATCCTGCGCGACGATGCAGACTTGCGATCGCAACGTGGCGAGCGGCCAGTCGCGCGCGTCGATGCCGTCGATGAGCACACGACCGGCGGTTGGGTCGTAGAAACGGGAGATAAGGTTGACGAGAGTCGATTTGCCGGAGCCGGTTTCGCCGAGGATTCCGAGTTTCGCGCCTGCGGGAACGTGGAAGTCGATGTCGCTGAGCACAGGCGTCCCCAGATCGTCGGGGAAAGCGAAGTCGACGTGTTGGAAGTCGATGGTTCCTGCGATTCTAGCCGATTTATCGGCGGCTTGCGCCCCTTGCGTACCTTGCGTACCTTGCGTACCGACTCGCGTAGTGCTTTGCGTGGCTTTCCCCGCAAACTCCGGCTTTTCGCGAATACGCGATTCGGCGGTGAGCAGCTTACGGATTTTTATGCATGCCGCGTTGAAACGTTGCCAGTCGTTGGTAAGCCATCCGGATTGGCGGATTGGGCTGTCAAGCATCCACAGGTATGAGTTGAACGCCACAAGGTTGCCAAGAGTCATGTACCCTTTGATGACGAGAAAGCCGCCGAAACCGAGTGTGATAAGTTGCAGCGAAAAGCCGAGACCGTCAAGCCAGGGCATGTATTTGCGGCTGTTGTATGCCTGGGCCATGTTGCGTTGCATATAGTCGTCGTTGCGTTCGTCAAATTTTTCGGTTTCGTACGATTCGCGCACAAACGCTTTGACGACGCGGTTGCCTTCGATGTTTTCCTCGACCATCGAATTCATTTCGGCAAGCGAGTTTCGGATATCGAAGAACAGGGGTCGTGCATGCTTCGACAGACCGCGTGTCAAAATGAACAGTGGTGGCGTGACGCAAGCGAGCGCAAAAGCAAGTCGCCAATCAATCGAAAACATCATGGCGAGCGCGCCGATGAACATGACCACGCAGTCAAGCGCTTGCAGGCTCACCCAGCTCAGTGCGTGGCGGATGGCGTCGGTGTCGGACGTCATGCGGCTCATGATGTCGCCAGTGCGAGTGTGGTTGAAGTAGGTGAAGTCAAGTTCGTGGAGTTTTTCGAATTCGTCGCTGACGAGACGATAGATGGAGTTCTGTCCGAAGCGTTCCATCCACATTTGGCAGCCGTAACGGGAGCCGACACGCACCACGGTGAGCACGAGCATCATGACGCACAGCCGGGTCAGTTCGTCCACATGGCCTTGGGTGATGACACGGTCCACGATCAGTCCGGACAGCAGCGGGATGATGAGGGCCATGGTGTTGTTCACGCAGAACAGTACGACCGCGCCGGCCACGCGCGGCAGGTCAGGTTTGCAGTACGGCAGGATCCATGCAAGGTTGCCCGCCTGCTGGTTGCGTTTCGGATCGACATACATACGTAGCGTTCCTTCGAATTGTTTGCTTGGGTCTTGGTTGGGTTGTTGTTGGGTTGTGGTGTTGCGGCCATTCGTTGCCGCCACGATTCACGTCCGTCGTGTGTCGAGCGTCCCGTCACCGGCATGCCGCCGCCGGCCGAAACCCCTGTTCGGATTCGCAAACTCGACTTATTTTAAACGAACCGTACGCCGATGCAACAGATGCGTTTTCGGCGTGTCGCAATCATAATAAAATCAACATATATACCGTTACATACCACTGGTTTGCGGGTGCTGCGAAAACCGTCATCGGAGCCTGGCTCGCCGGAATCGGAGCATCGCATCGGAACATCGCACGATAATGGAATCAAGCTCGAACTATCGATACAAGCATCGGCGACGCACGTCGAGGAAAGGACGGCAAGGATGACGGACTTGGAGCGCATCCGCGCGAAGTTCGCTGCGGAATATGGCCTGTCGGAGGATATGCTCAGGAACGCGGAACGTTGGACGGAGACCACGGGCGACCTCGAAGGGGTTCCCGAGAACCTGCTGCCGGGCATTCTGGGAATGCGATTTGGCGCGATCGCCATCGATACGCCGCGTTCCGAACGCTGGAGCACGCCGGAAGACATCGATGTAATCGCCGACCTCGCCTACCTGCCGGATGGCGGGTACGATACGGCCGCGGGAGCGTGCCGCGGCCATTTGCTCGACCTGTATCTGCCGCATGACGCGGTATTGCGCGGTGGGCACACCCTGCCGGTGTACATCGATATCCATGGCGGCGGATTCACTTACGGATACAAGGAGCTGAACCGGAATTTCAACGTGCATCTCGCGGAACAGGGCTTCGCGGTGTTTTCATTGAACTATCGTCCGGCGCCGCAGACCGACTTGCGTGGGCAATTGGCCGATATCCAGGCGGCATTGCGTTGGATCGCAGCCCATATGGCCGATTATCCGGTCAATCCGAACGCGGTGTTCCTCACCGGCGATTCCGCAGGTGGCGCGTTGACGCTACTGACCTTGGCCATTGAAAACAATGCGGAAGCCGCGGCTGCGTTTGGCGTCGACAAGCCGTCCGGCATCCGATTCGCGGGTGCCGCTCCGGTGTGCGGCGCGTACAGTTCGGCGTCGTTGGAGACCATGGGCCGCAAGCTGACGGTCGGGTATGACCCGAACCGCCGTATCGGTCTTGAGCAGATGTTGGGCGTCGATTTCTTTGCGGGGCTCGAAGCCGCCGATCCGAAGTTCCTCACCGCTGAGGGTCTGGCGTTCAACGTCGATCTGCCACCCTTGCTCATCATCACCTGCGGCGACGATTTCCTTGAAGCCGACAATCTGGCGTTGGCCGCCGCCTTGTCGCGCAAAGGCGCCGATTTTGAATTGTTCGACCCGAAGCCGCGCCGCCATGAGACGTTGGGGCATGTGTTCGTCATCGGCATGCCATGGCTTGAGGAAAGCCGGGAATGCCTTGATCGAATCCGCCGCTTCTCATACGAACGCTGTTGAATAACGTGAATGGGGTGAATACTCCTCCGGAGTGCCCGCCCCATTCAATGGCCGTCGATGCCGCGACGCCGTATCAGCGGCGGACCATTTCCTCTTCGATCTGTTCGAGCGACTTGCCCTTGGTCTCAGGCACGAAACGCAGCACGAACGGGATGGACAGCGCGGAGAACACGCCAAAGATGGTGAACGGGCCGCCGACGTTGTTGCCGAACATGGCCAGCAGCATGAGGAAGAACTGGGAGACCACGAAATTGCCCAGCCAGTTGGCAGCGGAACCGAAGGAGCTGCCGATGCCGCGCACGCTCAACGGGAAGATCTCGCCGATGAGCACCCATGCGATCGGACCCCATGACAGCGCGAAGCCGAGGATATAGCAGGCGATCAGCACCATGGTCGGCACGGCCAGCGTGGCCACATCGCCGGTGAAGTTAAGCACGGCCAGCACCGCGAGGGCGATGGTCATCGTCACCGATCCGAAGATCAGCAGCTTCTTGCGGGGGAATTTGTCCATGATAAGCGTGGCCGCGATAGTGGCCACGAAGTTGACCACGCCAATGCCGACCGACACCCAGATGGCATGGTTTTCGGGGAATCCGAAGCCTTTGATGAACACCTGCGGCAGGAAATAGATCACGGAGTTGATGCCGACGAGCTGCTGGAACAGCATGATGCCGATCGCGGCGACGAGCGCAGGACGGGCGATACGGAACAGCTCGCGGACACCGCCCTTGGTGTTCTGCGCGGCGACGGCCTTGATCTCGTCGAGCTCGAGCTGCACCTGCGTCTGATCGACGTCCTTGCGAATAAGGGTAAGTACTTTGAACGCCTCACGATCCTTGCCTCGACTCACCAGATATCGCGGCGATTCCGGCAGCAGCAGGCCGCCGATCAGCAGCAGGGCCGCCGGCACGAGCGCCGACCCCAGCATCCACCGCCAATCGCGGATGCCGGCGATATTGTGGCCGAGGAAGCCGAGATTGGACGCGTATGCCAGCAGGATGCCGAAAGTGATCATCAGCTGGAATAGCGTGGACAGCGATCCACGACGTTCCTTCGGCGCAAGCTCGGCAAGATATGCCGGAGTCAGCGAGGAGGCCGCGCCGACGGCGAGACCGAGGATGATGCGGGCCACGACCATCATCAGGAATCCCGTGGATCCCGCGCACATGCCCGAACCGAGCAGGAACAGTATCGCCGCCAGAATCAGCAGCTTCTTGCGGCCGAAACGATCGGACAGCGCGCCGATGGACAGGGCTCCCGCGCAAGAACCGATCAACACGGATGATGTGATGAACCCGGTCTGAGCCACGGACAGGCCGAAATCGGATTCGATGAGCGGCGAGGCTCCGGAGATGATGCCGGTGTCGAAGCCGAACAGCATGCCTCCCAGCGCGCCGAACGTGAAGATGAACGCGCTGTTGAGCGGGAAACGTGTGGAAACGCCACGCCCCACCTCCCGCTCGACGGCGTCG
>ULYT01007141.1_pt1 | contig 18740 bp, 15 predicted proteins | sample 1962521 | NCBI WGS metagenome assembly ULYT01 (sample SAMEA4835873, study PRJEB28245) | human gut metagenome | biome: gut microbiome; material: fecal sample | place: Denmark | collected 2008 | reverse complement strand
ATTTCACCCACAACAATACCACCCGCCGTTTTTACCAATTCGCCAAGCTCATGTATTGATTCTTCAGTTGTATCCCAAAGTGCGTCACGCATACCGCGATGTACACCCGCTAAAATTACACGTTCCTGTTTTTGCTCATTATACTCCATATTTACCTCGCTTTTTGTTTCTATATATTCAGTATAACAAAAAAATCGTTTTTAGTATACCCTTTTGGTGAAAAATTCAAAAAATTTTAATATTATAAATAAAAAATATCGGTATGATTTTTTCCATACCGATATTTTAAGGTATATCGTGTGTTTTATATTTGCCCCCCTCAGTCGGCTACGCCGACAGCTCCCCTCTATGGGAGCCGAAAGTCTCACCTTGAGGAGAGGTGGCACATAGTGCCGGAGTGGTGGCTATCTTTTAACATATTTTTGAATGCAAATTTTAATTGATTCGCTCATAATTTCGGTACACTTTTTAAGTGACATACCAATACTGCCTGCTGCCCAATCCTCAATAACCGAAACATAACCGCCGATAAACAATCTCAAATTCATTTCAAACGATTCTTTATCGCTGATATACGAAGCTTCGGACGCATCACGCATACACTTTTCAATAACTATATCGCGAAGTCTTTTAAGAAACTTATCCGCACCGTCTGTATTCAAGAGCATTTTATACATTTCCTCGTCGTCCTCAATAAATTCACGAACGTGATTCATAATATCATACGGATCTTCAAGAACACTCTTAATTGCGTTTTTATTTATCGAACCGAACAGTTCATTTATAACGTCCGTCTGAATTTTTTCGCGAACATCGTCAGCCGTTTTGAAATGTGCGTAAAATGTACTTCTGTTAAGATCAGCCGTATTGACAATATCGGTAACGGTTATCTTCTTATTCTTTTGCATAAGTTCGACATACGCATGGACAATCGCTTTTTCAGAACGTGTAAAATTCCTATACGTTTTCTTTTTCTTTACTTCTTCCATGTTTTTTTATCCTCCTAAGTACAATGAACACAGCCATCAGCAAAACAGCCGTTCCCCCACAAATCACAATCGGTACAATCGGCGATATTTTCTTATAAAGCAATACATATTTACAAGGTTTTGCCGTTTCAAAAACCGCATAACTACCGTCAATCGTACAATCAACCATACTCCATTTACCGTCAATCTGTACTGCAATCTTTGCCGACTTTTTCTTATCATCACGAATATGTACTTTTATAACATCATAAGCATCTTTACTTAACGTAAATGAGTATGCCTTACCGTTTTTGTAGCCGTCAAAAACGTGGTCAACATCTTCCTCTTTGAGCGACAATGTTGTATTATCCGCAAATACGCTTTCGGCAAGCATTAACGGCGGTTCTTCGCCTGATGAAATAGTCGTTGTTGCCTTGTTGTATTCTGCCGAAAATGTAGTGTGACGTATGATAGGACTTTTCACGTCCTTATCCCACATCGGAACTTCACTGCCGTCAGCGGTAAGCTTCGGTATATCGCTGTCATTTAATACAGTACCGTAATCAACTGTCATTGACTTCAATTCTTTATCTTTATCCTTGAATATAACATTGAAATGAAATCTTGAAAGTTCTGTTGACTTTGACTGCAAAATCGCACCTATACTCTCGGCGTCATTTTGAGCCAAACTCTTTATTTGCGGAAGGAATTTATCTCCGTCCGCCATATAGAAATTACCGTTATCCAAAAGCGGCATACGGCTCGGGAAACTGCCGTCAGACGTTGTCATATCGTCAGGCTTGACAGCCTCTGCTCTGCCCTCAAGGTTCATTCCGCTTATACCTGAAAGTCCCTCATCAATAAAATAACAACCCGTAACGTCACCGTCAACAAATCCCACTATCGCACCGGCATCATCTTTTTTACCGTCCAATCTCGGAAGCGAATATGACGTATTAATATTTTTAGCCGAGCCGGCAATACCGCCGATATGGTCGTTACCGTCAACATCATTTATCGCAATACAATTATCTATATTTCCGCTTGTATATCCTGCCGTACCACCGCTGTAACTGCCGTCATTTACAGTAATTTCGCCTGTTGTAAGCGAATTTTTTATATCGCCTATATCACTCTTACCGCAAATACCGCCCGCATATTTCGATTCTGCGGTTACATTACCAAAACTTATACAAGAATCAATTACAGCTTTCAAAACAGAATCGGAATTTACTTTAGTGCCGTCAGGCAAAGTAAAGTTTTCGCCGGAACGAACTATCGACTCAAAGCCGACACATCCGACTACACCGCCTGTCGATTCGGTTCCGTCTACGGTACCGTTATTTATACAATATTTCACAAGTGCCGTATCGGCATTTTCATCACCGATAAGTCTTGGTAATGAAATATCCGTACTCTTCAAATCACTTATTGCAGTTTTTTCATCATCTGTTTCCGCCGCTTTAGCCGTTGTGAACAACATATCCTTTAGCATACCGACAACAGACGGTTCAACGTCATAACTGCTGTCAAGCTCACCGTCAGGTGTTACGTTGTAGCCCGGATCAATATCGTCCTCAGATTTTACACTTTCTGAAGAAGTATCATTATTGCTGTCGCTTCCACCGCTGTTACCGCCGCTACTGTCACTACCGCCATTGCTTGGTGTTGCCGTAGGTCTTATCATAGGACCTAATGTAGGCAACGGCTTTAATGTAGGAAGTGTTGAACCCAACTTATCAAGTACGTCTTTAAATGATTTAATTGTATCTTTTAAGCCTTTCAATTCCTTGCTCATATTCAAAACAAGGTTGTCAAGATCCTCCATTGTATCACTGACCGAATCACCGACATCACCCGATACATATTTAAGCTGTCTTAAAAGTTTCTTCAATTCTTCATTTGTATCGTCAAGATTATCAATTACATCATCAATATCTTTTTCCATCTTGTCAAGACGATTTGAAAGTTTGTCTTTTGAATCATCAACATCATCTTTGCCCTTATCAAGCGAATCGTTCAAATTGTCGATAAGGTCTGACAATTCATCACCCTTGCCGTCAAATTCGTCAAGGAAATCATCAAGCGATTCAAGAGAAGTATTAAGCGAATCACTCACATCTCTGATTGACTGCTTTGATTCGTCTGTAAACGAAGATATATCTCCTCTTGCTTGGTCAAGCGTATCTTTCAGCGAACCTGTCACATTACTGTCAGACGCCGAATTTACCGCATTTGTTATACTGTCCATCATATTGACGGCTGAATCCGTAAGAACGTCAAGCCTTGAACGTGTATTATTTTTTGCGTCACCCAAGCCTAAAAGCGACATAAGTCCCGACACATCATTTGAACCTGTCAACAGTTTCAAACCGTATTCAATCAACTTTGTTCTTGCACTTGAAATATCGTTTTGGAATGTATCTATATCTTTTTCTATCGCCGCTTTTGCACTCTGATAAGACAAGTCAATATCGGTATACGGTTCAAATCGACCAACTACACCGCCGACACTTCTTCTTCCCTGAACAGCTGCATTATTGATACATTCTCTTACTTCACCGCTTTGTGTACCGACTATACCGCCGATATTGTCGCCGAAGCTTTCGCCGCCGACAGCGCCGTTATTTGTACAAATAACAACCGCACCCTCGTTATTACCGCAGATACCTCCGGCGTTTACCGTATTTTCGTTTGCATCCGGGCATACCTTTCCGTCATTTCGACTTAGCTTTATTCTGCCCTCATTGTAACCGACTATACCGCCTGTTTCACTGTCACCAACAACTGTAGCCGAATTTGCGGAAGAGTCGACAACACCGGTCATTGCATTGTAGCCGACAAGTCCTCCGACCTGTTTCTGACCTTTGATATTTCCGCCGTATGAACAGTTTACGATTTTACCCTCGTTATAGCCGACAAGTCCGCCTGCACCTTTTGAGCCTTTATCAAAATTTTGAGTATTTATATCAGTCTTACTCAAAATCGAGGTGGCTTTTTGTCTAAAAACCGATTCCGTATCGGTTCCGACTGTAACCTTTATATCTCCTGTTATGTTCAAATCTCTGATCTGACCTTCTTTTGTCACTGAACAGAAAAGTCCTTTATTTGAGCCCTCAAATGAAAGCTTGACATTCTTTATACTGTGACCGCCGCCCTCGAAAGTTCCGCAGAATACCTCCGCACTTTTTATTTCCACACCGTTTAAATCAATATCATTTTGTAATACGAACTTCTTATTTCTTGAATACTCGTCATATACGCACTTTTCAAAAAAATCTTTAAGGTCGTTCACTGTCGATATTGCAACAGTGTCGTCTGCCTGTACAATGCACATAGGTAATATGTTTAGCATTATAACAAGTGCAATCAGAAAAGATATGATTTTATTGTTCTTCTTCGTTGTTCTCATTATCCTCATCCTCCTGCTTTTCATCTATTTTTATATTATCTTCCTTACTCTCTGTAAGCAACAAATCCTGTTGATTTCCAAGTTCGACTTTCGCGTCTATATCACCCTTTACCAAGCCGTAGAATACACCGTCCATAAAGCCTGAAACGTGACCTCTGACATGACCGTTGACGAACATAATTCCGGACATTTCTCTCTTCGCCGCTTTGTCGCCATCTGTTGCCTTTTTACCGAATGCGGTCTTTTCAATAAACTTATCGCACAACAGTACAATTTGCGGAAGTACCATCATTACTATAACTATTGATATTAACGTTCCGCGTCCAAGTGCCGTACCGAGTGCCGATATAATAGCATTTGTCGAAATCATACCTATTAGAAATCCCGCAAGTGTAAGGATTGAACCTGATGTAAGAATTGTCGGGAACGATTGGTTAAGTGCGGTTGACGCCGCCTGTTTATTATCCATTGTTTCCTTTAATTCAAGGTATCTGTTCGTAAATACGATAGCATAGTCAATCGTAGCACCCATCTGAATTGAACTTACAACCAAGTATGCAAGGAAGTACAATCTCTGCCCTGTAAGGAACGGAATTGAGAAGTTAATCCACACACTTCCCTGTATCGCAAGTACCAAAAGCACCGGAACACCTGCCGAACGGAATGTGAACATCAATATCAAAAGCAATGCCAAGATTGTGATAAGATTAATCTTATTATTGTCTCCGCCGAACGAATCACCCAAATCACGGCTGTTTACGCTGTCGCTGACAAGCAAACATTCGTCATAATACTTTTCAACGTCACTTCTGACGTCTTTAAGCATTTGATATGCCTCGTCACTTTCAATGTCACATTTATATGTAAAGATTATTCTTGAATAATTATCGCTTTCAAGCTGGTCTTTCGCGTCTGTCAGCTTTTCGTAAAGGTCGTTAATATCATTCGTTTGATCCTCGTCAAGATTGATTACACCCAAATCCATCTTCTCGTGTACATACATAAACAAGTCGATTATAGGCACTTCGTAATCATTTACATCACCGAATATTGCATTGTATTCATCGTGTTCCGCGCCGTATGCCTGGAACAAAAGGCAACACAAATCATAATCGATATTCATAAGCTTTGAAGTTTCTCTTGCGTTGATTTTTTCGGTAAGTATGTGGTCGTCGTCAAGCTCCGTATTTGCAAGACCCAAAGCCGAATTTATGCTCGGATTTTCCTCGACAAGCGATATAACTTTTGCCTCTCTGTCATAGTCACCGGACGGAACAATTACAGCAAGCTGATGATCCGTACCGAAAATTTCGTCAACCTTTCGTTTTGCGATTGAGTTTTCGGTCGGCTTTTTAAGCTGTTCGGCTGTGGCGTCAAAAGCATAGTTACTCATTGACGAAAGCACCGCACCGACTGCTATAATCGCAATAAATATGTAAGGTACAATGTTCTTTAATTTAATAACAACCTTACACCATTTCTCGATACTCGGCACAAAAGAACGGTGAGTTGTTTTATCAATCTTATCCGAAAATGCCAAAAGCAAGCCGGGCATAATAAAGAACACCGTAACAAGACTGCATATGATACCTTTACAAAGTACCAAACCCATATCCATACCGATTCTAAGCTGCATTACCATAAGTGCGGCAAGACCTGCAAGTGTTGTAAGACTTGATGAACTGATTTCAAGGATAGCCTTTGAAAGCGCGGTTACTATCGCGTCATACGCATTCTTTGTCTGCTTTTCCTCCGCAAATCTGTGCGAAAGGATAATCGCATAGTCAATCGCCAGTGCCAACTGCAACACCACCGCAACCGACTTTGTAATAAACGAAATTTCACCGAGCAGATAGTTCGTACCCATATTCAAAAGTGCCGCCACGCCGAATACTATAAGGAATATCGGCACTTCCATAAAGCTCTGTGACGTGAACAGCAAAACCGCTATAATTATCACAAGTGCTATACCCAAAATAACGGTCATTTCTTTTTCAAGCTGTTTAGAACTGTCGTCTATACTGTCGGAATAAGCATAGAAGTCATATCCGTCAAGCTGTGCTTTCAAATCATCGACAATTTCAAGTTCTCTGTCCAAATCGTCACGCACGCTAAGCGTAACCGTAAACAATGCCGCAGAATCTTTATAGTGGTCATCGTCATTCTCAAACTCAACCTCTTTTACTCCGTCAACCTTTTCGAGTTTATCTTTCAGCTTTTCCGCTGTTTCGGTCGTTATGGTCGTAACCATTATTTTTTCCGTATCGTATGTAATAAACTCATCATCCATTAAAGTAAGTCCGCGTCTTGTTTCCGTTTCTTCGGGAAGATATGAACTTATGTCGTTGTTTACCTGCACTTTCGGTATTGATATTACGCACAATACAAGTGCAAGTGCAAATATTAAATAGAATGCACGTCTTTTATCAACAATAAAAGTTGCTATTTTTACCATTAAATTATTGTCTTTTCGACTATCATTTTTCACATCATTTTTCTTCATATATTTACATCTCCGAAAACATTAATCTCATCAATACATATTATAAATTCCGTCACTTTGTACGTCAACAGTCAATTTTCATATCGGTGTTTATTTTCCGACACTTATGAGTTATTTTGTATCTATTTCTACAAATTTTGTCACTTTGCCCAAAACAAATTAATTCAAAACCATGTTTTTGTATAAAAGAAAAAGGACGTTTTATCGTCCCATTCTTACTTTATGTCTGTTACACATTTTCCGTCTATAAACGTCATAACACATTCAGACTCAAATCTTGTCGGCAAATCGGTAAACACTGCAATATCGGCATCTTTACCGACTTCAAGCGTACCTACTCTGTCGTCAATCCAACAGTTTTTTGCCGCTGTGGAGGTTATCGCTTTCAGTGCTTTTTCTTCGTCCATACCGTGCTTAACCGCCATAACCGCACAAAGCGACAGATTTTCAATCGTAATTTCGGGGTGGTCTGTTATTATCGCAACGTCAATACCTCTGTCCGAAAGATTTTTATATGTATCAAAGGTTAAGTTTTTAAGCTCCGGTTTACTTCTGTCCGAAAGTGTCGGACCAAGCATTACAGGTAATTTTTCACGTTCCAAAATCGGTGCTATTCTGTCACCGTCCGAACAATGTTCAAGCGTAACGCAAATATCAAATTCTTTGCCCAATCTGATTGCACTGCAAATATCGTCTGCCCTGTGTGCGTGAATTTTAACAGGTATCTGTTTTTTGAGTACAGGTATCATTGCGTCAAGCTTTATGTCGAATTCAGGCTTGTCGTGTTCTTCGCTGTTTTCATTATATGCGTCAAGCTGATTCATATAATCTCTTGATTTTATAAGCAATTCGCGTATCAATGCCATTGTTCCCATACGCGTAACAGGTGCCTCGTCCTTTTCGTTGTACACACATTTTGGGTTTTCACCGAGTGCAAACTTCATTGCGACAGGTGTTTTAATAATCATATCATCTACGCATATTCCGTACGTCTTAACCGCCGCAAACTGTCCGCCCACAGGGTTTGCACTGCCCGGTCCTGTTACAACGGTTGTAACACCTGCGTTATACGCGTCTTTAAACCCACGGTCAAACGGATTTATTCCGTCAATCGCACGAAGGTGCGGCATTATCGGGTCGCTGTCCTCGTTACCGTCATCACCCTCAAATCCAAGCGAATCTTCAAACATTCCGACATGACAATGTGCGTCAATCAGTCCGGGCATAACGATTTTACCCTCTGCGTCAATAATCTTATCCGCCTCAAATGCTTTATCTTCACCTACATACTGTATTTTTTCATCAAACAATATACAGCCGTTCTTGTACTTTTCGCCTGTCATTGTTACTATTTCGGCATTTTTTATAAGTGTCTTCATAGTTTTATCCTTTTACCTTTTATATGCTTTTAATTCCGAGTTCATTCACATAATTAACCGCACTTGTCGCGGCGATTGCACCGTCTGCCGCCGCTGTTATAACCTGTCTTAACGGTGATACTCTTACGTCACCTGCCGCAAATATACCTGTTATGTTAGTCGCAAGGTACATATCCGTCTTGACAAATCCGTGCTGACAACATTCAACCCCGCAATCTTTTGCAAGATCGGACGACGGCTTTACGCCTATTGCGACTATAGCGCCCGATACGTTCAAAATACTCTTTTCGCCTGTTACTGTGTTTCTAATATCAACACCCTCAAGCATATTTGAGCCTACGAATTTATCAACTACGGTATCTGTAAGCACGGTTATTTTGCCGTTTCTTTTTACGTTTTCAACCATTGTAGCCGCCGCTCTGAACTTCTTGCTTCTGTTTAGGATATAGACTTTACGGCAAAATCCCGCAAGATACAATGCGTCCTCCATAGCCGTATTTCCGCCGCCTACAACGCACACGTCCTTATCCTTAAAAAACGCACCGTCACAAGTCGCACAATACGAAACACCTGCACCGGCAAACTGTTCTTCACCGTCCGCACCGAGCGTTTTTGGTACTGCACCTGTTGCAAAAATTATTGACTTTACCATATAAGTATTTCTTCTTGTGTGAATAACCTTTATGCCGTATTCGGCATTTTCGATTGACTTAACATTTTCCGAAACAAATGTTGCACCGAATTTTCTTGCGTGTTCTTCGATTGCTTTTGAAAGTTCTTCACCTGTCGGATTGTTTGCAAATCCCGGATAATTGTCTATTTCATATGTTTTTATTGCTTGACCGCCGTATGCGATTTTTTCGATTACAAGCGTTTTCATACCGCCTCTTGCGGCGTATATGGCAGCTGACATTCCGGCAGGACCTCCGCCGATTATTGCAACATCATATATCATTATTTATCGTCCTCTTTCTCTTTTTCATTTACATATGCTTCAATAATATATCTTGGACGGCGTTTAACTTCTTTATACAATTTACCGATATACTCGCCTATAAGTCCGACAGACAAAAGCTGTACACCGCCTATAAACCATATCGAAACCATAAGTGACGCCCAGCCTGCACCTGTGTGACCTATAATTTTCTGCACAAGTGCGTATATCGCCATAACGAACGCAAACACGCACACAATCGCACCGAATGCCGAAATCATTCTGATTGGGCTTATGCTGAATGAAGTTATACCGTCAAACGCAAATGAAAGCATTTTCTTTAACGGATATTTTGACTCGCCCGCAAAGCGTTCGTTTCTGTCGTAATACACATTCGTTGAGCGATAGCCGACAAGCGGAACCATTCCTCTTAGGAACAGATTTCTCTCAGGGAATTGTGCCAATCCGTCAAGCGCACGTTTGCTCATCAATCTGTAATCCGCGTGATTAAATACAATATTAACGCCCATAAACTGCATTAATTTATAAAATCCTACCGCCGTTGTGCGTTTAAAGAATGTATCGGTATCACGTTTGTTTCTTACACCGTAAACAACGTCATATCCGTCAATGAAGTTTCTCACCATATCAGGTATTACGTGTATATCGTCCTGCAAGTCCGCATCAATGGATATTGCACAGTCGCAGTCGTCTTTAACTGTCATAAGACCGCCGAAAAGTGCGTTTTGATGTCCAGCATTCTTGGCAAGCTTTATTCCCGATATTTCTGTATGAGCCTTAGTCAGTTCATCTATTATGCTCCATGTTTTATCTTTAGAACCGTCATCTACAAAAACGATTCTGCTGTTGTCATTTATAAGTCCGTCATTTTTCATTTCACCGAATAATTCAAGCATTTGCTTTGATGTTTCGTGCAAAACAGCTTCTTCATTATAGCACGGTACCACTACATACAAATTGACACTCTTACTCATCGCTATATCTCCTTTGTAAATTACAATAATATATATACTCCTTTATTATATAACATTTTCTTTGTATAAACAAGTATATTTTATTAAGTTTACTTTACATTATGAATTTCCTACTACAAAAAATATTTTGCATATGATATACTTTATGCGATATATCTTAAATATAAAGGAGGTCTTGGCAATATGTATAAAACTACTTTTGCAGAACTAAAAACAAAAGCTAAAGACGTTTTAAAGTCAAACTACTGGTATTCATTCGGAGTATGTATATTGGTTTCACTTATCACATCACTCGGAACTTCGGTTGCTACAGTGACTAATATGGTTAATTCGGACGCCGGTTCGGCAGGTACATCAATATCAGCCGTACTTCAAATATTAATCACTCTTTTTGTCACATTCCCTCTAAGCGTGGGATCGTGCAGATTTTTCATAAAGGCAACCGTCAACGAACCTAATGTATACGATTTGTTTTTCCCTTATAAAAACAATCTCGGCAACGTAATCGGTATTAATGTGTTTGTTGCAATTTATACGTTTTTGTGGTCGCTGTTGTTCATCATACCGGGAATTATCAAATCATTCCAATACTCAATGATTCCTTATATTCTTGCCGAAAATCCGGCTATGGACAGACGCAGAGCATTTGAAGTCACAAAATCTCTTACCGACGGAAACAAAGGCAGAATATTTTTATTCTCACTTTCGTTTTTCGGTTGGATAATTCTAAGCTGTATTACATTCGGTATAGGATTTTTGTTCCTTGAGCCGTATATATCGGCATCATTTACTCAGCTTTACTTTGATTTAAAAGCTGAGGCAATCGCAAAAGGCACTGTAACGCCTGAAGAATTTACTTATAATATTTAGGACTTGATAATATGGAAAATATAGAACGAATGAAACCTTCTCAAACGTATGAAGTAATGGATTTATGGCTGCGAACAACAATTCATTCAAATTCATTTGTTGAAGAAAACTTTTGGGAAACACATTACGATTTTGTAAAAGAAAAATACATAAACGGCAAAGAAAATTTTGTTTACATTATTGACGGCAAGATTGTCGCTTTTACCGGTGTGACGGAGGATAACAGAATAACGGGGCTTTTCGTCGATCCCGAATATCAAAACAAAGGTATCGGAACGGCACTTATAAATTTTCTGAAATCGGAGTACAATATGCTCCACATACCTATTTACGCAAGAAACAGAAAGGCTCTTGCATTTGCAACCCGTACCGGCTTTATCATTGACGGTGCACTTCGCCACGAACATAACGGAGAAGTGATGTACACTATGCTGTGGAATATGTAAGAAAAATCGACTCAAAGTCAAAAAGTCTAAATCAATTTGCACTGTATCGGCAAAATTATCCGTTACAGTGTATTTTTTTATGTTGAGATATTGCAAATCGTAAAGGTTTGTGATAAAATTATATGCAGTAAAATATTTTAGGAGGTTTTTTTCCAATGTTAAAAGAAGATGTGCTTAAAAAGCTAACCGACTGCGGTCTTGTTGCAGTTGTAAGAGCTAACAATGCTGAAGAAGCAATTAAAATTTCAGACGCTTGCCTTGCAGGCGGTTGTACAGGTATCGAACTTACATTTACAGTTCCGGGTGCCGACAAGGTTATTGCTGCTTTGGCTGAAAAATATTCAAACGGCGAAATGATGCTTGGTGCAGGTACTGTTCTTGATCCTGAAACAGCAAGAATGGCTATCTTGGCAGGTGCAAACTTTATCGTAAGCCCTGCTTTCAATGCAGAAACAGCTAAGCTTTGTAACCGTTACAGAGTACCTTATATGCCTGGTTGTGCTACAATTACAGAAGTTATCACAGCTATGGAGGCAGGTGCTGACATCGTTAAGATATTCCCTGCAGATCTATACGGTCCTAAGATTATAAAGGATATTAAGGGTCCTCTTCCTCAGGCTCAAATGATGCCTACAGGCGGCGTTGACAAGGATAACGTTGCTGATTGGATTAAGGCAGGCGTTGTTGCAGTAGGTGCAGGTTCATCACTTACAAAGGGTGCTAAGACAGGCGACTACAACGCAATTACCGAAACAGCTAAAGAATTTATTGCAAATATCAAGGCTGCAAGAGCAGAACTTAACAAGTAATTTATAATTAAAGGAGATTTATATAATGGCAAAAGTTGTTACAATGGGTGAAATCATGCTTAGACTTTCAACCCCTGGAAATCAAAAATATATTCAAGCTACACAGTTTGACATAAACTACGGCGGCGGTGAAGCAAACGTTGCAGTTTCACTTGCAAACTACGGTCACGACGCTGAATTTGTTACAAAAGTTCCTGAAAACCCAATCGGTGCTTGTGCAGTTGCGGCACTAAGAAAATACGGCGTTGAAACAAAGCACATCGCTAAGGGCGGCGACAGACTTGGTATCTACTTCCTTGAAACAGGTGCGTCAATGAGACCTTCAAACGTTACATATGACAGAGCTAACTCATCAATCGCAACAGCAAGCATTTCTGATTTCGATTTTGACGAAATCTTTGAAGGTGCTGACTGGTTCCACTTCACAGGTATTACACCTGCTGTTTCAGACGCTGCCGCTGAACTTACAGAGGCTGCTTGTAAAGCTGCTAAGGCTCACGGTGTAACAGTTTCTTGTGACCTTAACTTCAGAAAGAAGCTTTGGACAAGCGAAAAGGCTCAAAAGGTTATGTCAAACCTTATGCAATATGTTGATGTTTGTATCGGTAACGAAGAAGATGCTGATAAAGTTCTTGGTTTCAAGCCTGAAAACACAGACGTAACAAGCGGTGAACTTAACCTTGCAGGTTACGAAAGCATTTTCAAGCAGATGGTTGCTAAGTTCGGATTTAAGTATGTTATTTCATCACTTAGAGTTTCTAAGTCAGCTTCTGATAACGGTTGGTCAGCTTGCATTTACTCAAGCGAAGATGATGAATTCTATCATTCAAGAGAATACAGAATTCGTCCAATCGTTGACCGTGTAGGCGGCGGCGATAGCTTTGCCGGCGGTACAATCTGCGGTTTTGTTGACGGTAAGAACTTCAAGGACGCTCTTGAATTCGGTGTTGCGGCATCAGCTCTTAAGCACACAATCCCTGGTGACTTTAACCTTGTTACAAGAGAAGAAGTTGAAACTCTTGCAGGCGGCGACGGCTCAGGTCGTGTACAAAGATAAGTTTTTAAGTATACAAAAAACGGCATTCGATAATGCCGTTTTTTTGTGCGCTCATTTACATTTGTATTTCGTTTTGTATACTTTGTGGAATTTTGTATTTCTTTGTTATATAATACCACTGTCGGATCATTCCGATATAGGTAAGACCTCTTAACGGTGTTTTCACCGGCGGTTATACTCTCTTTTATATTCACAGGCTGTTATGCTGAGTTTATGAAAGGGGGAATGCTTATGAAAAGTAAGCATATTGCTACATATGGCGAAGAAATTGCTCACAGCAATTTTAGAAATTATCATATTTTTGATAATTTTCTCTATAAAAGCACAATAACCGCCCTCCTACCAAGATTGCGGTTATTGTAATAACTAATTTCAGGGTATAACCGTTTGAGGTCTTACCTTTTTTCTATATTTATTATATATCTATTCATTCATTTTGTCAACACTACAAACAACTTTATATCAAGCTGATTTGTTCGCCACCATATTTATCTTCATACTTATTCAAATACTCAAAGCATTCATTCACGTCACACATAATACCGTTTTTAATACATTCGCTTTTATAAATCATATTAAGTTGTCTGCTGTTCGGAGATGAAAGCTGATAGCTGTTTCCGTACATTCTGATATATTTTTCTTTAAGTCCCGGAAAATGTTCATCGAGTTTTTTATAGAAATACTCTCTATTACCGTCACGCAACGTAACACCCATATCAAAATTAATAATCCCCTTCACTTTTGCTCTGACACAATAATCAAGTATTCCCCTAATATTTTCTTCGGTATCATTTATAAAAGGCAATATCGGGCAAAGCCACACAACAGTCGGTATACCGTTATCACGCAATATTTCAAGTGCACGAAATCTCTCATATGTAGTTTCAACATTCGGCTCAACAATGCGGCACAAATCCTCATCATATGTGGTAAGCGTCATCTGTACGACACATTTTGATTTTTCATTTATCTTCTTTAACAAATCAAGATCACGAAGAACTTTTGTCGATTTAGTAATCATTGTCACACCGAAACCATACCTTTCAATCACTTTAAGACACTTTCGCATATTACCGAGTTTTTCTTCTATTGGCATATACGGGTCAGACATTGCACCTGTTCCAATCATACACTTGTTTCTCTTTCTTCTGAGTGTATTTTCCAACAATCCCACCGCATTAGCCTTAACTTCAATATCTTCAAATTTATGATTCATCTGATAACACAAACTTCTTGAATCACAATAAATACACCCATGCAAGCAACCTCTGTATATATTCATTCCGTTTTTCGCCGATAAAATCCCTTTAACATTTACTTTGTGCATACATTCCACCCTTTAGCATTATTATACTATTATATCACTTTTAATATTTCCGCACAAGAAAAAAAGTCGGTTACCCGACTTTATATATAAACTGTAATCGGCGAGAATGGGAAAACCGAAAACAGATTATAGTCTTTTATGTTCGCCTGTAATAGAGAACTGCACCCACTCGGCGATATTAACCGCATGGTCGCCGATTCTTTCAAAATACTTTGCAACCATAAGCATATCAAGCACTTCGGAAGTTCCCTCATCTTTTTTAATAATATCCACAAGGTCGTTGACGATTTCTTCAAACAATGCGTCAACAACATCGTCATTATGAGAAACTTCTTCTGTGACAAGCAAATCCTTTTTAATAAACGCCTCAACGCTCTTATTGACCATATCAATAGTTGCCGCCGCCATACGTTGAATATGCTTTGATTTTTTCAACATCTTCTTTTTTGCGGTTGCCGCAATTTCCGCTATATCCTCCGCCTGATCGCCGATACGTTCCATATCGGTTATCATTTTAAGTGCGGCTGAAATAAGTCTTAAATCACTTGCAACAGGCTGTTGAGTCAAAAGCAATTTCAAACAAAGACTTTCAATCTCACGTTCTTTATTATCTATCGACTTTTCATAGTCATACGCTTTATTTATCGAATGTTCGTCACCGTCAAGTGCCTTTACCGCATTTGCGATTGCACTTTCAATAAGTCCGCCCATTGTAGTAAGTTCTTCATTGAGAAGCGCCAACTGTCTTTCAAATTCATCTCTCATTATCCAAACCTCCCTGTTATGTAATCTTCGGTTCTTTTATCTTTTGGTTTTGAGAAAATCTTTTGTGTATCGTCAAATTCCACTGCCTCACCAAGCAAGAAAAATGCTGTTTTATCCGAAACTCTTGCGGCTTGCTGCATATTGTGCGTAACCATAATTATAGTGTACTTATCCTTAAGCTCCCACACCAAGTCCTCAATTTTAGATGTGGATATAGGGTCAAGTGCCGAAGTCGGTTCATCCATAAGCAATACTTCCGGTTCTACCGCAAGTGCTCTTGCAATACAAAGTCTTTGTTGCTGACCGCCCGACATACCAAGTGCACTTTTCTTTAATCTATCCTTTGTTTCGTCCCATATAGCCGCCTGTTTTAACGAACGCTCAACTATTTCGTCAAGCTTGCTTTTCACCTTAATTCCATGCGTTCTCGGACCGTATGCGATATTATCATATATACTCATAGGAAACGGATTAGGCTTTTGAAACACCATACCTACACGTCTGCGAAGTTCATTCACTTCAATATCGCCGTAAACATTTTTACCGTCAAGCAAAACCGTTCCGTCAATCTTACAACCCTCTACAAGGTCATTCATTCTGTTTAGCGTTTTTAAAAACGTAGACTTACCACACCCCGATGGGCCTATAAATGCCGTAACTTTATTTTCGGGAATCTGCATATCTATCCCTTTTAAAGCGTGGAAATCACCGTAATGCAAATGTAAATTCTTTATATCAAATTTCACTTTAAAATTCCATTCCTTTCTACACCATCAATCCTTTGCCGCAAACTTCTTTGCAACAAGTGATGACATAAAGTTAATTATCAACACAAATATCAACAATACAACCGCCGTTGCATATGCTTGATTTGTGTACAAGCCCTCGCTTGACAGTACATACATATGTATTGCAAGTGTACGTCCCGATGACAGAAGTCCTTTTGAAACCTCCGCAACAGTACCTGCCGTATAAATAAGCGCCGCCGTTTCACCGACAATTCTTCCTATTGCAAGGATAACGCCTGACAATATACCCGGCATTGCCGCCGGAAGAACAATTTTAAACACAGTTCTAAGCTTGCCTGCACCGACTCCGAAGCTTGCCTCGCGATATGAATCGGATACTGCAAGAAGTGCCTCTTCTGTTGTTCTCATAATAAGCGGAAGTACCATTATTGCCAACGTTGCCGCACCGGCAAGTATTGAATATCCCCACTTTAAATATGTTACAAAGAACAACATTCCGAACAAACCATATACGATTGACGGTATTCCCGAAAGCGTTTCGGCGGTAAGCCTTATAATACCTACAACCTTGTTGCCCTTTTTCGCGTATTCTACAAGGTATATAGCAGTACATATTCCGAGCGGTACTGCAACTATAAGCGAACAGAGCGTCATTTCAATCGTGTTTATTATTGCCGGTAACATTGATACGTTTTCGGTTGTGTAATGTAAGCTGAACAATTTAGGGCTTAAATTAGGCAAACCCTTTATCAATATGTACGCAATCAAAAACAGTAATACACCAAACGTCAAACAGCTTGCAAGGATTACTGTTCCCTTTAATATTTTTGAGCCTAAATGTTTCATTGCTTGTTCCTTCCCTTTATGATACTAAATGATATGTTGATAAGAAGTATAAACACAAACAACACAACACCAGTTGCAATAAGCACTTCACGGTGTAAATCTGCCGCATAACCCATTTCGATTACGATATTTGAAGTCAAAGTTCTGACACCTTTTAAAATGCTTGACGGCATTCTCGCCTGATTACCGGCAACCATAATTACCGCCATTGTTTCACCAATCGCACGGCCTATACCAAGAATAACTCCTGCAAGTATTCCCGATTTTGCCGCAGGTAATATAACTGTAAATATACTTCTTTCCTTTGTTGCACCGAGCGCCAACGCACCCTCATAATAGCTTTCGGGTACACTTCTTATCGCACTTTCCGATACACCGATAATTGTCGGCAAAATCATTATTCCAAGCAAAATCGAGGCTGTAAGCATACTGTTTCCGTTTCCGCCGAAAACCGTTTTTACGAACGGAACAAGTACCACAAGTCCGAAAAAGCCGTAAACTATCGAAGGAATACCTGCTAAAAGCTCCGTAGCAGGTTTGAGGATTTTATATAAGGGTTTTGGACAATATCTCGACATAAATATTGATGTCAGGATACCTACCGGTACACCAATAACGATTGCACCGGCGGTCACATATATACTTCCCAAAATCATCGGGAAGATTCCGAATGACGCAGGACTATCTGTCGGAGCCCAGTTAGTACCCGCAAGGAATTTGAAAAGTCCTACCTTACCCATTGCAGGTATTCCGTTTGCAAAAAGGAATACGCATATCAGCAATACGGCAAGTATTGAAGTAAGGGCGGCGGTGAAAAATACGCCGCCCATTATCTTCTCTTTGTATTTTCTCATGCTATTTCACTCCACATTGTCTTTGTACCTGTAAAGATGTCCTTTATATCCTCTGTTGACATATCGTCTGTCGGATTTTGAGGGTTTACGATTACTGCAATACCGTCAAGTGCAATCGGTGTTGCTGTCAATGCAGCACTTTCACTGTCTTTTAATTCTCTTGACGCCATACCGATGTCGCAAGTACCTTCCATTGCACCTGTCATACCGGCAGTTGAGTCACTTGTCTGAAGTTCGATTTCTGCATTTGTATTGACTTTTAGATAAGCCTCTTTAAGTTTTTCCATTACAGGTGATACAGATGATGAACCTGCTACAACGATTTTGCCTGCCGGCTTTGAACCTGCATACGGTTGAGCATCATCATTGATTTTAATATATCCGTCCGAAACTATTTCCTGTCCCTCACTTGATAGGATATAGTCAATAAAGTCTTGTGCAACATCTGAAATATCAGATTTTGTTGCTATATTAAAAGGTCTTGCAACCTTGTATGTACCGTTCTTTACGTTTTCGGCTGTTGCCTCTACTCCGTCAACTTTGACTGCCTTAACGCTTGATGAAAGTGACCCAAGCGATACATAACCGATACCGTATTCGTCCCCCGCAACGTTTGTAAGCATAACGTCAGTCTTGTTTGCGATTACTGCCTCGTTTGTTGTCTTGTCAGTCTTTGTGCCGTCTGCACCTTTTTCTTCTATTCCCATAAGCTCTATGAATGCGCCTCTTGTACCACTGCCGTTTTCTCTTGATACAACTGTGATGTCACTGTCTGCTTTAAAATCAGGTGACGATGATGTTGTCGAAGTTGATGACTGCGGTGATT
>ULYT01005426.1_pt1 | contig 18867 bp, 16 predicted proteins | sample 1962521 | NCBI WGS metagenome assembly ULYT01 (sample SAMEA4835873, study PRJEB28245) | human gut metagenome | biome: gut microbiome; material: fecal sample | place: Denmark | collected 2008 | reverse complement strand
AAAAAGCGGAGGTCATTGTATCCATAAAAGAAGAAAATAAAAAATGGATATTTAATATTTATGATTTCAGCTTGAAGGATTTTGATAAGAATCGTGAAAAAGTGGAAGAATTGGCATCTTTTATTGCCGAAACTCTCTGTGGAAAGAGGTCATCCCTTCTGATCGAAGTGGAAGCCTTCGCACTTATGGGAAAAGGACAGGAAATTTATCCCAGCGAAGAACTGATTCTTGATAAAGGAAAAGGCAAGAAGAGCAAGGTTCTTTACCAGGTAGACGGTACGGCCGCTATGCACTCGCAGAAACTCAGCAATGCCATCAGAACCGTCGACACATGGTATCCCAAGGAAGATGGCAGACGGATACCGATTGCCATTGAACCCTATGGCGCGGTTACTACTCTGGGGAAAGCCTACCGCACACCAAAAGAGAAAAAAGATTTTTATACCCTGTTTGATCAGTGGTCAACCGGCAGTGAACCGGACGATGAAAATGACAAAAACTATGTCATGGCTGTTCTCGTCCGCGGCGGTGTTTTTGGTCAGAGCGAAAAGGAATAAGCCATGGAATACTATCAGGAAATCACCTTGCTCCCGTGTGCGGAAGTATCGCTTGCCTTCCTTTGGACCAAAGTGTTTACCCAGCTCCATATTGCTTTTGCAGATGAAAAAAATAAAAGCGGACATAACCCCTATGCCGTTTCATTTCCCGAATACAGGGAAACAGGTCTGGGAGAAAAAATCCGTGTCTTTGCGGAAGCACAAGAATTGGAAAGACTCAACCTGTCCAAAGTGCTGGGACGCCTCCTTGATTATGTGCACTGTACAAGCATAAGGAAAGTGCCGGAAAGAAAAATACAGGAAAGAAAAACTTATGCCGTATATAGCAGGTACCAACCTGAGGGCTCAATCCGGGTAAAAGCGAAACGCTATGCAAAAAGACATCCGGGAGTAACGATCGAAGAGGCTGCCCGGCTTCTGCAAGGAAAGAGAAAATCTGTCAGACTGCCGTACATACAGATGAAAAGCTTTTCCCGCGGAGGAACATTTAGCCTTTTTATAAAAAAACGGGTAGAAGAAGAATCTGTCTTGACAGAATGCGGAACCTATGGTTTAAGTAATAACAGAACCGTTCCGGAATTTTAACCCAAATTTTTACGGCGTTTGAAAAATGCGATTAAATCAATCTATTTCAAAGCAGGAATAAATTTGGGTCAAAGTGGGAAAAAGATGTATAAGCGCACGTGCTGTCGGCTTCTTTTTCCGCTCCGGCATCGTTAACTGCCGCATAGGTAGTTTAGAAAACGGACAGTGGGGGTGATTAAATGAAACTATTAGTTAACTGCCGCATAGGTAGTTTAGAAATGCATATTGATTTCCTGATACGCGGCTGTCATGTTAACTGCCGCATAGGTAGTTTAGAAAAGTTTTTAATCTGCGCCGGCGTAACAATTTTCGTTAACTGCCGCATAGGTAGTTTAGAAAATTGACAGCACCTCCGGTGGCAAGCTGCGCAAGTTAACTGCCGCATAGGTAGTTTAGAAAGGCAAGTACCGCTAAAATCACCGCGGATTACAGTTAACTGCCGCATAGGTAGTTTAGAAAAAGCTGTGAGCTGCAGCGGACTGTTCGGATTTGTTAACTGCCGCATAGGTAGTTTAGAAATGCAGGCGGAAAGCTCTGCAATGCTTTCGATCGTTAACTGCCGCATAGGTAGTTTAGAAATGCCCGGTTTTAAAGTCTTTTATCATTTATCCGTTAACTGCCGCATAGGTAGTTTAGAAATGTAACTCTTTACCTAATCTGCCCTGTGCTATGTTAACTGCCGCATAGGTAGTTTAGAAAGTGAGGTCGTAAGCATTATTGTCTACCCATTCGTTAACTGCCGCATAGGTAGTTTAGAAAGTGTTACTTTTTGCTAATCACACTGTATCACAGTTAACTGCCGCATAGGTAGTTTAGAAAATAACGTACATAACACAATGTACTATATTGCTAGTTAACTGCCGCATAGGTAGTTTAGAAATATTTGTTGTTTAATTGATAACAAGAATGATAGTTAACTGCCGCATAGGTAGTTTAGAAATTAGGTGCGACCTTTTATGCCGATGGATGCTAGTTAACTGCCGCATAGGTAGTTTAGAAAACAGAATAAGAGCTCTTAAAGACTTTGGGGAGGTTAACTGCCGCATAGGTAGTTTAGAAAGCTCAGAAATGGGCGGCTTTTGCATTTACTATGTTAACTGCCGCATAGGTAGTTTAGAAATCTTGTTTATTTTTTTTAATTTAAATGTTTTCGTTAACTGCCGCATAGGTAGTTTAGAAACGGTCGACGTTCTGGCGGCTGGAAAAGAAAGAGTTAACTGCCGCATAGGTAGTTTAGAAATACGGCGTGGTGCTCAACGCTTATTTCTGGTTGTTAACTGCCGCATAGGCAGCTTAGAAATACAAGCCATCTTTATTTCATCTCCTTTACTCGTTAACTGCCGCATAGGCAGCTTAGAAAAAGAAGACGAGGTCATCCGGACACTCATCGATGTTAACTGCCGCATAGGCAGCTTAGAAAACGCACGGTCTGTATCGGAAATTTCATGGATCGTTAACTGCCGCATAGGTAGTTTAGAAATTTTTCATAAGTTTTTTAAACTCTTCGACGGTGTTAACTGCCGCATAGGTAGTTTAGAAAGTCAGGCGCACGAAGAAAACCGGAGAATAAAGGTTAACTGCCGCATAGGTAGTTTAGAAAACCTGCTGGCGGTATGCGTCATTGGCCACTGCGTTAACTGCCGCATAGGTAGTTTAGAAATTTTTAATTGCAGAAGTGCTCCATGGAGCCACGTTAACTGCCGCATAGGCAGCTTAGAAACGGAAAAAGCATTACCGTATCCCGGATTAGCGGTTAACTGCCGCATAGGCAGCTTAGAAACAATTATCAAAGATATTCAGCAGCATCGGGACGTTAACTGCCGCATAGGCAGCTTAGAAAAGGAGCTTCGTTTCCTTGCTCGACAGGCGGACGTTAACTGCCGCATAGGCAGCTTAGAAAAGCTTTCTTTATTTTTCAGGTATCGGAGTTGAGTTAACTGCCGCATAGGCAGCTTAGAAATATGGAGCTGTGTATAAACGTGGGGGAACCTTGTTAACTGCCGCATAGGCAGCTTAGAAATTTGACTTTCCTGTTATCTTTTTCTACAATGCTGACAGGTGAAAAGTCTTAGAATCCTTGCCTTTTATCTGGCGGGGAGGCTAAGGCTTCTTTACATTAACTGCTATATAAAATGGCGCGATCGTTCAGTTTTTAATGAAGAAGATTTATTTACAGAATGAACCAATTTCGTGATTTGCATCTTAAATCGCATTTGACTATTGCATTTCTTTTTACTTACAATAATAAGAAAGGAAGAGAGTGGTAAATAGAGAGGCGCTATGGGAAATACAGCTTTCGGACGGATGGGTGAGGATCGGGCTTGTTTGTACCTTGAGGAGAAGGGGATGACTTTGGTCACCCGGAATTTCAGGTGTAAACATGGGGAAATCGATCTCATCATGAAGGACGGAAGCGTTTTTGTATTTATCGAGGTGAAGACCCGGCGGAGCCGTTTATATGGGGAACCGATTGAAGCGGTGACTGTGTATAAGCAGCGGCATATCCGTTATACGGCGGAGGTATTTCTTTTAGCGCGTCATTTGCGTGATATCCGGATCCGTTTTGATGTGGTGGAAGTCATGATGGCGCCGGGGCGTGCGGTGCGGTTGCGTCATACGAAGAATGCGTTCTGAGAGAGGGAGATGCCATGTTTGCGCAGGTGTTTGGGACATGTACGTTTGGTTTGAATGGTCATGTGATTACTGTGGAGGTGGATATCAGCCGTGCGTCACCGACTTTTGATATTGTCGGGCTGCCTGCGGTTTCCGTGAAGGAGTCGAAGGAGCGTGTCCAGTCGGCGATACGGAATTCCGGATATTTTTTTCCTATCGAAAAGGTGACGGTGAATTTGGCGCCTGCGGATTTGAAGAAGGACGGTTCCTGTCTTGATCTGCCGATTGCCATGGGGGTGCTGGCGGCAAGCGGGGTGATTCCGAAAGAGGCTCTTGCATCGGTGATGTTCATCGGAGAGCTTTCTTTGCAGGGGGAAATACGTTCGGTGCCCGGTGTGCTTTCCATGGTTCTTGCCGGACGGGAAGCAGGGATTTCTACTTTTTTCATGAGCCCCGCGGTTGCCGGGGAGGCTCTTCTTTGTGAAAATGTGACTGTGTACGCGCCAAAGACGCTTGGCGAACTGGTGGAGTATCTTTTGGGGCATATCCCGATGGCTCCTGCCAAGCGGCGGGAAGCGGCGGAATCTAAGTTGAGTGATGTGGATTTTGCCGAGGTGCAGGGACAGATCATGGCGAAGCGTGCTATGGAAATAGCGGCGGCAGGGTCCCATAATGTCCTTATGACGGGGCCGCCCGGATCAGGGAAAACGATGCTGGCACGCCGCATCACGACGATTCTTCCTCCTATGACGCGGGAGGAGGCTCTTGAGGTGACAAAGATTTATTCGGTGGCCGGACTGTTCAAGGCGGAGGATATCATCCGTGAGCGTCCGTTCCGCAGTCCTCATCATACGATTTCCATGGCCGGGCTTATCGGCGGAGGTACGATTCCTCGTCCCGGCGAGGTGACACTTGCCCATAATGGTGTTTTATTTTTAGATGAACTTCCTGAGTTTCCACGGGCGGTGCTGGAAGTTCTCCGGCAGCCGCTGGAGGATCGGGAGGTGCATATTTCAAGGGTAAATGCATCCTTTGTATATCCTTCCGATTTTGTGCTGATTGCCGCAATGAATCCTTGTCCCTGCGGATATCTTGGAGATCCTGACCATCCCTGTACCTGCAGTGATGGAGAAATACGGAGTTACGGCAGAAAGATTTCCGGGCCTCTTTTGGACAGGATTGATTTGCATGTGTCGGTGATGCGTCCGAAGTATAGTGAGCTTACAGCAACGATTAAAGGGGAATCTTCGGCACGGATTGCGGAACGTGTAGCAGCGGCAAGGGCCATGCAGTCGGAACGGTTGTCTAAATGGCATATGCAGAATAATGCGCAGATGGGGCACCGCCAGCTTCGGGAGACCTGCCGTTTGGACGCGGAGGGATCGGAGCTGCTCCGTGAGGTTTTTGAAAAGCTCCATTTATCCGCGAGAAGTTATGACCGCATCATTAAAGTATCCCGTACGATTGCCGATTTGGCAGGTACGTCGGAGATTAAGCCCGAGCATGTGGCGGAAGCGCTCAGTTACAGAAATATGCTTCCCCGGAGGTCATGATGGATATATTCGCGGCGGCGCTCCCCGGTTGTCCAAGGCTGGGAGCCAAACATATGCGGGCTCTCATAGAGGCGTTCGGAACGGCGGAAGATGTGTGGAAGGCTTCCGATAAGGAGATTGTGGAATCCCATTTGCTGAAAGGGAAGACGGAAGCGTCTTTTTTGGCGTACCGGAAAGAAACGGAGCCTGAAGAAATAGGGGAAAGGTTATACCGGCTGCAGATTCGCTGCGTGACATGGGAGGATGATTTGTATCCCCCGCTTTTACAGACGACGGCAAATCCTCCGGCTGTTTTATTTTATAAAGGAAATAATCCTGTTTTTGAGAAAACGGTGGCGATTGTAGGATCACGGAAAGCGACGCCTTATGGCGTGCAGACGGCAGAACGGATAGCCTGCGGTTTGGCTGAAAATGGAGTGACGGTGGTTTCCGGCGGCGCACGGGGGATCGACAGCGCTGCGCATGAAGGGGCATTGCGCGGAGAAAGCCCGACGGTGGTGGCGCTTGCCTGCGGGCTGGATCATGTATATCCTCCGGAAAATAAAAATTTGTTCCAAAAAATTATTGATAATGGCGGTACGATTATTTCTGAATACCCGCCGGGGACGCCGCCTCTGGGGAGGCAATTCCCCGCGAGGAACAGGATTATCGCGGGAATGAGCCGGGGTATCCTTGTGGTGGAGGCGGCAGAACGGAGCGGTGCCCTTATTACCTCCGACTTCGCATTGGAAGAAGGACGGGATGTCTTTTCCGTTCCGGGAAATATTTGGCTCGATTCGAGCAGAGGGACGAATCATCTTATACGGAGCGGGGCGATTTGCTGTACGTCCTACGAAGATATCCTTTCTGAATACGGGTGGAACGAAAAGAGTATTTCTTCCAAGAAGGAATCTCCTGAACAGTTGACATTGGAAGAGGAAGTGGTGTATCGTTTCTGCTGTACAGGAGAGGAAGTGACGGCGGAGGATATTCTCCAGCAGTCAGGAATGTCGGTGATGAAGATTACGATGCTCCTGCTCCGGCTTCAGCTTAAAGGGTTTATAAAGGAAACGGGATCCGGCCGGTTTATTACAACAGGACGCGGATAATATAAATGAGATATATACTGTGTTTCATGTAGTATAGGGAGGGTATTTTGGCTATACAGATTACGATTACCGTGAAGGATAAGAAGAAAAGGTCTTCTGCCGGGGAAAAACTTTTCACAAGGAAACCGAATGCCAAGGGGAAACACCTGATTATCGTGGAGTCTCCGGCAAAGGCGAAGACGATTGAGCGCATTTTGGGATCCGATTATAAGGTGCTTGCCTCCATGGGTCACTTACGTGATTTGCCGCAGCGCACGCTTGGTGTGGATGTGGAAAATGATTTCAAGCCGGAGTATGTCAATTCGGCGGAGCGGGCCGATGTCATTGAAAATTTGCAGAAAGAAGCCAATAAGTCGAAAGATATTCTTCTGGCAACGGACCCTGATCGTGAAGGGGAAGCCATTTCCTGGCATTTGTCGAAACTTCTTGATGTGGATCCCCGGTCAAATGCGCGTATCGCCTTTCATGAAATCACGCCGCCGGCGATTAAGGAAGCGGTACTTCATCCCGAACCGATTGATTTAAACCGTGTAGATGCCCAGCAGGCACGCCGCGTGCTTGATCGTCTTGTGGGGTACAAGCTTTCGCCATGGCTGTGGAAGCAGGTTTACCGCGGCCTTTCCGCGGGACGTGTACAATCGGTAGCGACACGTCTGATTTGTGAAAGGGAAGAAGAAATACGGGTGTTTAAGCCTGTGGAATACTGGACGGTGGAAGGTGTTTACCGTACAGAGGAAAAGGAAAGTTTCAAGGCGAAACTGACGCAGATTGACGGGAAGGAAGCAAAAATTAATAATGCGGAGGAAGCGGATCGGGTTGTCAGGGGGATTTTAAAACAACCGGCAGAAATCACGTCGGTCACAAAAACGAAAAAGCAGCGTAAAGCAAAACCGCCGTACACGACTTCCACAATGCAGCAGGATGCGGTCAACCGTCTTAATTTCGGCTCCAAAAAGACGATGGCTCTTGCCCAGATGCTTTATGAAGGGATTGAAATACCGGGGCACGGACATGTAGGACTGATTACATACATGCGTACTGACTCGACCCGTATTTCCGATGAAATGATCAAGCAGGTACGGCCGTACATTGAACGTGTTTATGGGAAAGACTATCTGCCGCCTAAACCGAATGTATATGCCAGGGGGAAGGATTCTCAAGATGCCCATGAAGCGATTCGCCCCACGAATCTGCAGTTTGCTCCGGATATGCTGGCGGCCGTTTTGTCCCGTGACCAGCTCCGGCTGTATACACTGATCTGGAACCGATTCCTTGCAAGCCAGATGGCGCCCCAGATTTCCCAGGCAACGAATGCAGTGCTCCAAAGCGGCATTTACACACTTCGTGCGACAGGGACGCAGGTATTGTTTGATGGGTTTACGGTACTCCGGACGGTAAAAGAAAAGAAGCAGGATAATGAAGAGCTTCCTCTTCTGCCGGCGCTCCATAAAGGACATACGGTACTCAATACAAAGGCGGAAGGAGAGCAGCATTTCACCGCGCCGCCGCCAAGATACACGGAAGCCAGCCTGATTAAGACGCTTGAGGAGAAGGGGATAGGCAGGCCGTCCACATATGCGCCTATTTTGGATACCATCCAGAGGCGCAAGTATGTGGAAAAAGAGGGAAAACAGTTTGTTCCCACGGATATCGGGTTCAAAGTGACAGATCTTTTAAAGAAATATTTTGCCGGTATTGTCAGTGTGGATTTCACCGCGCAGCTGGAAACCTGGCTGGATAAAATTGCTGACGGCAAAGCAACGTATAAAAAGGTCATGAGCGGGTTCTGGGATGTTTTTGAAAGGGAACTGCAGAATGCCAACCTGGAGGCAGCGAAAGCGAAGGAAGAAAATCAGGAAGTATCCGATGTAATCTGCGAAAAATGCGGTGCCCATATGATTGTAAAGATGAGCCGTTACGGGAAATATCTCGCCTGTCCGAATTTCCCTTCCTGTAAAAATATCAAGCCTTATCATACGGGAGAAGAAAAGGAAGAGATTTCCGATGTGGATTGTGACAAGTGCGGTGCGAAGATGGTGTACCGCCAGGGGCCGTACGGCAGATATCTGAAGTGCCCGGAATGCGGGCAGAACAAAGCAATTGTTATTGATACGGGCATAGAGTGTCCGAAGTGCCATGAGGGGCATTTGGTGAAGCGCCGCTCAAAGCGGGGACGTTATTTCTATGGCTGCAGCCGTTATCCGGCCTGCGATATGGCAGTCTGGGATGAACCGGTTAATGAGTTCTGCTCCGTCTGCGGCGCGATTAAGGTAAAGAAGGTTCGGAAAAATAAAGAAGAGGAGATTATCTGTTCTAATCCCGAGTGCACAACGCATCCGAAAAAGAAAACTGTAACGAAAACTTCGGCAGCAAAGAAAAAGACAACAACTGCAAAGAAGACGACTGTCGGGGCGGCGGGGAAAACAGGGGCCGGTGATTGATGGAGAAGGTTACGGTAATCGGAGCCGGTTTAGCAGGAAGCGAGGCTGCCTGGCAGCTGGCGGAAATGGGGGTTCCCGTGAAGCTGGCGGAAATGCGTCCGGCAATCGGAACGCCTGCCCATCATACGGGATACTGTGCGGAACTGGTTTGCAGCAATTCTTTCCGTGCGGCGGCTCTTACCAATGCGGTAGGACTTCTGAAAGAAGAGATGCGCCGGCTCGGGTCGGTGATTATGGAATGTGCCGATGCCCACCGTGTCCCTGCAGGCGGTGCTTTAGCGGTGGATCGTAACGGATATGCGGCGGCAGTGACGGAAAAGATAAAAAGCCATCCGCGGATCACATTTGTGAATGAAGGAATCAGGGAAATACCGGAAGAAGGGATCGTGATTATCGCGACCGGTCCGCTGACAGACGGCGCTCTTGCGGACAGCATAGAAAGTTTCTGCGGCGGTGAAGGACTTCACTTCTATGATGCCGCAGCACCCATCGTGATGAAAGAATCCCTTGATATGGACATCGTGTACCGGATGTCCCGCTACAATAAGGGAGAGGCGGCATACCTGAACTGCCCCATGAACGAAGAGGAATACAATGCATTTTATGAGGCGCTCAGGACGGCGGAGACAGCGGAAGTCCACGGGTTTGAAGAAGGAAATGTCTTTGAGGGGTGTATGCCTGTGGAAGTGATGGCGCAGCGCGGTAAGGATACGATGCGTTTCGGGCCGATGAAACCGGTAGGACTTCCTGATCCGCGGACAGGGAAGGAACCGTATGCTGTTGTCCAGCTGCGTCAGGATAATGAAGAAGATACGATGTACAATATTGTCGGCTTCCAGACTCATCTGAAATGGGGCGAGCAGAAACGGGTTTTCGGGATGATTCCCGGACTTGCTGATGCGGAGTTTGTCCGTTATGGCGTGATGCATCGGAATACCTATATCCATTCGCCCAATTTATTGGAAGCCACCATGGAGACGCGGGCACGGAAGGGACTCTTCTTTGCAGGGCAGATGACAGGCGTCGAAGGGTATGTAGAATCGGCGGCATCGGGAATCGCGGCAGCCTATTCCGCTTTCGCGCGGGCGGCGGGGAAGGAGCCGCGGGCATTCCCGCAGGAGACGGCAATTGGCGCGCTCTGCCATTATATTTCTCATTTTATCGGAAAAGATTTCCAGCCGATGAATGTGAATTTCGGATTGCTGCCTCCTTTGCCTGAAAGAGTGAAGAAAAGAGAAAAGAATGGAAAGCTGGCGGCGCGGGCATTGTCCGTTCTGGATGTATTTATAAAGAAATAGAACAAAGCCGTTTCTTTTGGGGGAACGGCTTTTATCGCGGGAGTATAATAAAGGAAGTCAACCATAGAAGTACAAGGAGGAGATATGTTTACTGCAACAACGATACTGGCTGTAAAGAAAGACGGACATACGGCTGTGGCCGGTGACGGTCAGGTTACGATGGGCAATGCCGTGGTGATGAAGAATACGGCGCGGAAGGTGCGCCGCCTGTATCATGGAAAGGTCATCGCCGGATTTGCCGGTTCCGTGGCGGATGCATTTGCCCTTTTTGACAAATTTGAAGGGAAACTTTCTGATTGCAATGGAAATCTGGTGCGTGCTGCCGTGGAGTTCGCCAAAGAGTGGAGGCGGGATCGGGTGCTCCAAAAGCTGGAAGCTCTTTTGATTATGGCGGATGGCGACCATTTATTTCTTGTATCAGGCAGCGGAGAGGTTATCGAGCCGGATGATGGCATACTGGCAATCGGGAGCGGCGGGAATTATGCTCTTGCCGCAGCTCGCGCTTTGTGTTCGGTGTCGGATTTATCGGCGCGGGAAATTGCGGAACGGTCACTCCATGTGGCGGCGGATATCTGCGTATATACGAATCATAATGTGATTGTGGAGGAAATAGGATGAAAGATCTGACACCACGGGAAATTGTGGAATATCTTGATGAATACATTGTGGGACAGCAGAATGCGAAACGGTCTGTCGCTGTCGCCCTGCGCAATCGTTGGCGCAGCAGCCGGCTTCCTAAAGAGATTGCCCGTGAAGTGAGTCCGAAGAATATTCTTCTTATCGGTCCCACCGGAGTGGGGAAAACGGAAATTGCCCGCCGCATTGCTGCTTTGACGGGTGCCCCTTTCGTAAAGGTGGAAGCGACGAAGTACACGGAAGTCGGCTATGTGGGCCGCGATGTGGAATCTATGGTGCGCGACCTGGCGGAAGAAGCGGTGCGCCTTGTGAAGAAGCAGGAATCAGGCCGTCACGGGAAAGATGCGGAAGAGGCGGCGGTGCAGAAAATTGCTGAAATCATGTGGCCTGCAAAGAAAAAGGAAACGAGATCTCCCATGGAAATTATTTTAGGGGAAAAGGCGGAGAAGACAGGTGTTTCAGATGAAGGGGAAAGGGAGAGAAGAAAGGATCTGCTTGCCCGTATCAGGAGCGGCGAATTGGACGACCGCCAAATAGAAGTGGAATTGGAAGAAAAAGGAAACATTGAAGATACAGCGGACAATGAACAGGCGAACCGGATTTCTCAAATATTCGCATCCATGATGCCGAAAAAGATGAAGAAGAGGAAAATGACAGTGCGCATGGCCAAAACTGTTCTTGCGGAGGTTTCTGCCGAAGAGATGGTGGATATGGATGTTGTCCGTGACAAGGCGGTTGCGCTTGCCGAAGAACGGGGCATTATTTTTATTGATGAAATCGATAAGATTGCGGGGAGACACGGTGCATCCGGCGGGCCTGACGTATCCCGTGAAGGGGTGCAGCGGGATATCCTTCCCATTGTGGAAGGGGCGACGGTGAAGACCAAGTACGGACGGATAAAGACGGATCATATTCTTTTCATGGCGGCCGGTGCGTTCCATGTATCAAAACCGAGCGATTTGATTCCTGAGCTGCAGGGACGGTTCCCGATCCGTGTAGAATTAAAAAGCCTTACAGAGGAGGATCTGCGGAAGATTTTAACAGAGCCGCGGCAGGCTTTGATCCGGCAGTACACGGCGCTTTTGGAAACGGAAGGCGTCACAGTGACGTTTACGGAAGATTCTGTCAGTGCGATTGCGGAAATCGCATCTGCGGTGAATTCGGAAACGGAAGATATCGGTGCGAGGCGGCTTTATACGATTCTGGAGCGGGTACTGGAGGAGTTGTCTTTTGAAGCATCTGAGCTGGAAAATAAAGAAGTTACCATTGACGGTGCTTATGTGAGGCAAAAGCTTGGGGAAATCACGAAGGATATGGATACATCAAATTACATTTTGTAAAAAGAAGAAAGGGAGCCTCCAAAACGGCTCTCTTTTTAATGTAAAGGTCGTAAATGAAATAAGTTGACGAAGGGATTGCCGAAAATTATAATGAAGGAAAGTTCTGAAAGGAAAAGGAGGATATTATGCGCAATGAAATACTGGAGTATTTCCGCAAAGCAAATGGAAATTATGTGTCGGGGGAACAGATATCCAGAGATTTAAACGTATCCCGTACAGCAATCTGGAAGCATATCAATATTCTGAAAAGCAGGGGATATATTTTTGAATCAAGCACACGGAAAGGATATCGGCTGATTTATGCGCCGAATTTACTGACACCTTTGGAAATTGCTAGTGTTCTCCATACGGAAACGCTTGGAAAGAAAGTGGTTTATTTTGAATCGACACCGTCCACAAATGAAGAAGCCAAAAAGATTGCAAGGGAAGGCGCGGAAGAGGGGACGATCGTCGTGGCAGAGGAACAAACGACCGGCCGCGGACGCCTTACAAGGCATTTTTATTCTCCTTTTGCGAAAGGGATTTGGTTTTCTGTCATTTTCCGTCCCACGTTTTTCCCGATGGAGGCATCAAAGAGCACGCTCCTTGCAGCAGTAGGAGTCTGCCGCGGTATCCGCCGTCTCGGACTTGCTGATGCAGGTATCAAGTGGCCCAACGATATTCTCTATCATGGGAAGAAATTGGTGGGGATGCTTTGCGAGATGTCGGCTTCTATGGAAAAGATTGATTATATTATTATGGGAATCGGCATCAATACGGGAATGAAGGAAAAGGAATTCCCTGAAGATTTCCGCGGCCATGCGACGTCTTTCCTGAACGAAGGGGTTAATGTGTCCCGCCGGGATTTGCTGGCGGCCGTCCTGGCCGAGCTGGAAGCGGAGTATAAGCTGGCGCAGACAGAAGGGTTTGGCCGCGTACTTGATGACTGGCGGAAATTATCCGTGACTCTTGGCGAAGAGGTGCGCGTGATTTTCGGCAATGATAATTATACCGGCAAAGCTGTGGATATTGATGATGACGGCTGCCTCCTGGTAGATACCGGCAGGGAAGTCCGCCGCGTAATGGCAGGCGATGTTTCCATCCGTCCGGCAGATGCGCCAATTCCGCAAAGATAAAACAGAAAAGAAGTAAAATAATTTATGGACAGAAATAAATTTCATTATATGTCGGGTGCCGCTTTATTTGCGGGAATTATGGCGGTACTTTCCCAGTTCGCTTTTCCCGTCGGGGCGGTGCCGGTTACATTACAGACGTTTGTTTGTGCTTTTGCCGGTGGTGTCCTTGGCTGGAAATGGGGCGCGGTTTCCATTTCCGTGTGGCTTCTTCTTGGCGCACTGGGCGTTCCCATTCTTACAATGGGCAAGGCAGGGGTTGGTGTTTTCCTGAGCCCTGTGGGCGGTTATTATATCGGATTTATTCTTATGGCCGGTTTCAGCGGGATATATCTTAAAGAAAAAAGCCGCTTTTTCACCCAGGGAGTATTTGCGCTTCTGGGGCTCATCCTTTGCTATGTGTTGGGGACAGTTTGGTTCATGATGTACTTTTCTCTTGGTTTGGGGAAAGGAATGCCGCTTTGGACAGCCCTTACGATGACCGTTTTCCCCTTTATCGGATTTGATCTCATCAAAGTGGCCGCCGGTGTATTCTGCGGCATACGTATACAAAAAGCACTCCGAAACGCGGGACTCTTTTTAAATGAATAAATTTAATGAAAGGCGGACCTCTGCCTTTTTTGCTTGACAGAATCGAGTCTTTATTGCATGATACACATGTGATAAATTACGGTTTCGTGATTTATAAACCAAGAGGGGAAATCCGGATCCGGAGGCACCTTTATTCTGAGAGGCGATGAATAATGCTGCTTGCTTTTGATGTAGGGAATACAAATATTGTCTGTGGTATTTACCGTGGAAAGGAATTGCTCAATCACTGGCGTCTGGCAACGGATACACTCCAGACTGCTGATGGCTATGCCAGTGTGTTGGGAACGCTGTTCCGTATTAACGGACTTCAGTTTTCCGATATTGAAGATGTCATTATTTCAACAGTGGTACCGCCGATTATTCCTATCCTTGAATCTCTTTCGCGCCGTTATTTCAGCGTGAATCCCATTCTTGTGGGACCGGGGATTAAAACGGGGCTGAATATCCTTTATGACAACCCGAAAGATTTGGGGGCTGACCGTATCGTTAATGCGGTAGCCGCCATCGCTGAATATAAGTGCCCTCTTATTGTTATCGATTTGGGAACGGCGACAACGTTTTGTGTCATCGATGAAAAAGGGAATTATCTTGGCGGGGCTGTTGCTCCGGGGATCAGTATTTCCATGGAAGCCCTTTTCCAACGGGCGTCCAAACTGCCGCGTATCGAACTGTTGAAACCGAATTCCATTATTTGTCGAAATACCGTATCTGCCATGCAGGCAGGGATTTACTACGGCTTCGTGGGACAGATTGATGAAATCGTTACCCGTATTAAAGCGGAAATGAAACGGAACGATATCAAGGTCATTGCTACGGGCGGTCTGGCGACGCTTATGGCGGGCGCATCCCGAACGATTGACAGGGTGGATCCCATGCTTACTTTGAAAGGTCTTTTGATTCTCTATGAAAAAAACAAGGGGGATCGGAAACCATGTATGTAAAAAACACTTGAAATTTCAGTCAGTGCCGGTTATAATATGGAACACATGGCCGGTTAGTCAAACGGTTAAGACGCTGCGTTCTCAGCGCAGAGAGTATGGGTTCGAATCCCATACCGGTCACCAGAAAAGGTTTCGCTGAATGATGGAAACATCTTTGGAGAAACCTTTTTTTCTGGCTTGATTTTTCTTGTATTCATGATGATGGTATAATGGAATGACAAGATAGGAGATTAACAATGGATAGTAAAATTAAAAAATGGATCATGGTGATGCTGGCGGTTCTTGTTATTTCCGCTGCAACGGCGGGTTTTATGCCTGAATGGAAAAAGACGTCCGCCATCGGGAAGGGTAAGGACTATGTGGCGGAAATCCGTATTGACGGTACTATTTACGGCGGTCCCCGCAATGGGACTCTCCTGGGGGCGTCAGAAGGCGTTTCCAGCGAGCAGGTGATGTATGAAATGGAACAGGCGCGGAAGGATAATCGGGTAAAGGGCGTCCTTCTCCGCATTAACAGTCCCGGCGGTTCTACGGGAGCAACGCAGGAAATTGCGGAAGAAATGGACAAGATTAAGAATGCGGGAAAGCCGATCGTCGTTTCCATGGGGGATATGTGTGCCTCTGCAGGATACTGGCTCGCCAGCAAAGGCGATTATGTTTTTGCCAATCCCGCTACCCTGACAGGAAGTATTGGCGTGTACATGGATTATACGAATGTTGAAGAGCTTATGGGTAAGCTGGGTGTAAAAAATGAAAAAATCAAAAGCGGTGCCCATAAAGATATTCTTTCTATGTACCGGCCCATGACCGGAGACGAGCAGAAAATGCTTCAAACCATGGTGGATGATATTTACAGCCAGTTTGTGAAGACCGTGGCTGACGGAAGACGTCTGGAAGAAAGCCGTGTAAGAAGTGTGGCTGACGGACGGATTCTTACCGGCCAGCAGGCTATGGAACTGGGACTGGTTGATGCGATGGGGAATTATTATGATGCCTTGAATTATGCGGGAGGCGTCGCCGGAATAGAAGGGGACAGTGTACCGGTGAAAAGATATTCCGTAGGAACATCCTGGAAAAATATCCTTGCAGGGGAAATGGACAGTGCTGTGAGGAGTTTAGCAAAAAACATTTCAGATAATATATGGTGCACGTTTTCCCAGACGCCGGCACCCTCTGTTCGTTAAGGAGCTATGATGAATACAGTTTTAGACTTAATATACCGTTTGCTTGCCCATCCCACAGACGCGATGTCTGATGTAACTACCGGTGAAAAAATGAAAGAAAGCAGTATCATCTGGGGGTTCGTGATTTTGCTTCTTGCTCTTTCTTCCGTGGAGGCAGGAAGTTTTGTGACGGCTTTTCTGGCATCTTTTGTCGGGACAGGCTCTCTCCTTTTGCTACACAGTGCCGTGGTGGATTATATTTCCGGACTTCTTGGCGGGCGGGGGACGGCAAGAGGGATTACGGCGGGGTTCATGTGCGCATCGATCCCTTATGCTTTTTCCGTTTTCTTTTCTCTTATAGGACAGTTTGGCCTGGACGGCATCCACAGATTTGCTGTCTTTGCTATTATTGTCTGGAGCTTTTTCTTAGACATTCTTGCCATCCGTGCAAATTACGGGTTTGGGAAAGGGAAAGCCTTTTTTATCAGTATTTCTCCTTTCCTTCTCTGCGGCATGCTGATTACTGCATTGTTTGTTATCGGTATTATGACAGCTCTTGCAGGTATTTCGGAACTCCAGGATGTGGAGGGTATCATAAATTCTTTCTGAGAAAACGGGGGTGCCGGTAGCTTATCGGGACACTGAATATTGCCTGGTTGTGGTATAATGACTTAGTATTACATGGCTGAATTTTGAAATAAATGATTCATTTATTGGAGTTTTGCAGGAGGAAATATTATGTGCGGTATATTGGGCTATGTGGGAAATGGAAATGCTTCCGATTTCCTGATAGAAGGTCTGCGCCGTCTGGAATATAGAGGTTATGATTCGGCAGGCATTGCCGTGTATGAAAATGGGAAAATCGAGATTGAGAAAAAAGCGGGACGTCTGGTAAATTTGGAAAAGGCGCTGGAGTCCCATCCTTTACGTGGAAATATCGGTATCGGGCATACCCGATGGGCAACTCACGGCAAACCATCAGATGTGAATGCCCATCCCCATGGGGATGAAAATAATCATTTTGTCATCGTTCACAATGGCATTATTGAAAACTATATGGATTTGAAAAAAGATCTTCTGAAAAAAGGTCATGTATTCAAGTCTGAAACGGACAGCGAAGTCGTTGCCCATTTGGCGGAAGAGCTTGATGACGGTGATTTTTTCTCTACCGTCCGCAAGGTGCTTGCTGTAATCGATGGTTCTTATTCTCTTGTATTCATGCATGATGCCGATCCCGATACGATTATCTGCACAAAGAAAGATAATCCGCTGATTATAGGGCTTGGCGAAGATGAGAATTTCATTGCATCCGATATTCCTGCAGTGATTAATTATACCCGCCGTATTTATATTTTGAATGACGGGGAGATTGCGGTCGTAAAAAAAGACAGTGTTTCCGTGTTCAGTGCTGACGGTCTTCCTATTTCAAAAAAAGTACAGGAAGTTACCTGGTCGGCGGAAGCGGCGGAAAAGGGCGGATTTGACCATTTTATGCTGAAAGAAATTTATGAACAGCCGAAAGCAGTCCGTGATACTGTAAAAATTCATTTGAAAAAAGACGGCACTGTGTTTTTTGATAAGCTGAATTGGACGAAAAACAGTCTTGAAAATATTGACAATATTCTGATCACTGCCTGCGGTACGGCATATCATGCGGGGCTGGTGGCAAAGCACTATATCGAACGGTTCGCGAAAATTCCGGTTTCCGTGGAAATCGCGTCGGAATACAGATACAGCCGTCCTCTGACAACGGGAAGGACGTTATGTATCGTTATCAGCCAGTCCGGTGAAACGATCGATACACTGGCGGCGCTGAAAGAAGCAAAGCGTCTTGGTGCCCAGAGTATCGCGGTGACAAATTCCATCGGATCTTCCATTGCCCGTGAAACAGATGTGGCTATTTACACACTGGCCGGTCCGGAAATCGCCGTGGCATCTACAAAAGCATATACTACACAGCTGGTTTCCCTTTTGATGCTTGCTCTCTATATGGGGCAGGTAAAAGAGAGTATTTCTTTGGAACTGGTGAAGAAGCTGACTGCCGCTCTGCTTGAGCTGCCGAAGCAGATTGAAGAAGTGCTTACTGAAAAGGAACATATGTCTGAGGTGGCGGACCGCCTGATTAAAGCAGAAGATATTTTTTATCTTGGGCGCTCTATTGACTATGCCATTGCCATGGAAGGAGCACTGAAACTGAAAGAAGTTTCTTATATCCATGCGGAAGCATATGCGGCCGGTGAATTAAAGCATGGCACGCTGGCTCTTATTTCTGCCGAAACGCCGGTTATTGCCGTGGCAACACAGAATAATGTGAGAGCTAAGATGTACAGCAATATACAGGAAGTACGCGCCCGCGGTGCAGATGTACTGGGAATCGGTTATGATGATGATCATGAGCTTGAAAAATATACTACAGGAATCGTGAGAATTCCGAAAGTAGACGAATTTATCGCCCCTATTCTTTCTGTCATTCCTATGCAGCTTCTTGCATACTATACCGGTATCAAACGGGGCAATGACGTGGATAAGCCCCGTAACCTGGCCAAATCGGTCACTGTGGAATAAGGAGCATAGATACATAATGGATGTTATTTTTTCGGGAATCCAGCCCAGCGGTTCTTTAACTTTAGGAAACTATCTGGGGGCATTGAAAAATTTTATCCCTTTTCAGGAAACAGCGGAATGTTACTATTGTGTTGTAAACCAGCACGCGATTACTGTTCCCCAGAATCCGGCACTGCTTCATGAACGGACACGGAATCTGGCGGCACTCTATATCGCGGCAGGGATGGATCCGAAGAAGGCGACGATTTTTGTCCAGTCGGAAGTACCGGAGCATGCCATGCTTGGGTGGATGATGATTTGCAGTGCGTATGTGGGAGAAATGGAACGCATGACGCAGTATAAGTCAAAAGCACAGAAAGAGGAAAAGAAAGAGGGGTTTATTCC
>ULYT01018906.1_pt1 | contig 20872 bp, 20 predicted proteins | sample 1962521 | NCBI WGS metagenome assembly ULYT01 (sample SAMEA4835873, study PRJEB28245) | human gut metagenome | biome: gut microbiome; material: fecal sample | place: Denmark | collected 2008 | reverse complement strand
CCATCGGCTCCTCGGTCACGGGCTGGTCGATGGGGTCCCACTGGGCGTAGATGGTGGCATCCTCGCCGGAAAATTCCGTTTCGCCCGCTACGATCGCATCACCGCCCACGATGTCGGTGTACCAGCCCTTGAAGGTGTAGCCCTCCATGGTGGGAGTGGGCAGACTGTACAGCTTGCCGTCGCCGCTGGTGCGTTCCACCACCGGGATGCCGGTGCCGCCGCAGGTCTCGAAGTAGATGATGACCTTGCCGCCGTTCTCACTTTCGTCCAGCGGCTGTGCGGCCAGCGCCGCCGGGGCCAGCCCGCACAGCGCCACAGCGCAGAGCAGGACCGCGAGCATCTGTTTGAATCGTTTCATTGCACTTCCTCATTTCGGGGCGTTCTCAGACGCCGTAACCCTGTGCCTTGATGGCTTCCACCACCTGCGAGACGTACTTCTGGCAGGTGTCGTGGTCGGGGGCCTCCACCATAACGCGGACCACCGGCTCGGTGCCAGACTCACGGACAAGAATGCGGCCGGTGTCGCCCAGCGCCTCTGCAACTGCCTTGACTGCCTCCTGTACCGCCGGGTCGTTCTGTGCAGCCTTCTTGTCGGTGACACGGACGTTCTCCAGCACCTGCGGATAGATGGTCAGCGGCTCGGCCAGCTTGCTCATGGGCATCTTCTTGGCCAGCATCACTTCCATCATCTTCAGGCTGGTCAGGATGCCGTCGCCGGTGCTGGCGTACTTGGAGAAGATGATGTGGCCGCTCTGCTCACCGCCGATGCGGCAGCCGTTTTTGGCCATGTACTCGTACACGTATTTGTCGCCGACGGCGGTCTTGGCGTAGCCGATGCCCAGCTCGTCGAAGGCCTTGTACAGGCCAAAGTTGGACATAACCGTAGTGACCACCGTGTTGTTCAGCAGCTTGCCGCGCTCCTTCATGTAGCAGCCGTAGATGTACAGGATGTGGTCGCCGGTGATGACGTTGCCCTTTTCATCCACGCAGAGGCAGCGGTCGGCATCGCCATCGTAGGCAAAGCCAATGTCCAGACCCTTCTCCACCACGAACTTCTGTAAGCCCTCGATGTGGGTGGAGCCGGCATTGTTGTTGATGTTCAGGCCGTTGGGCTGTGCATTGATGACGTAGGTATCAGCGCCCAGTGCATCGAACACAGACTTGGCGATGGTCCAACTGGAACCGTTGGCGCAGTCCAGACCCACCTTGATGCCCTTGAAGGAGTAGATGCCCAGACTGATGAGGTAGCCCATGTAGCGGTTGCGGCCGGACACATAGTCCACGGTGCAGCCGATGTGCTCCCGGTGGGCGAAGGGCAGCTCCGGCCAGTCCTTGTCAAAGACGTGGAGCTTGCCGTCGAGGTAATCCTCCACCAGCAGCAGGGTCTCTTCGGGCATCTTCTCGCCGTAGCAGTCGATGAGCTTGATGCCGTTGTCGTAGTAGGGGTTGTGGCTGGCGGAGATCATGATGCCGCAGTCAAAATCATCCACCCGGGCGATGTAGGCCACAGACGGCGTGGTGGTGACATGGAGCAGATAAGCATCTGCGCCGGAAGCCGTCAGGCCCGCCACCAAGCTATACTCAAACATATAAGAGCTGCGGCGGGTATCCTTGCCGATGACGATACGGGCCGGGTCGGTGTTGCCATTCCGCTCCCGGATCATGTTGTAATACCAGCCGAGAAAGCGGCCCACCTTATATGCGTGGTCAGCCGTCAGCGTCACGCCGGCCTCGCCGCGGAAACCGTCGGTTCCAAAGTATTTTCCCATAATGTGCTCTCCCTTTTTTCGATGTTCTATATAAATTGGAAAGAATGCAATGATTTTCCTACACCCTATATAATAGCATACTGGAGGAAAAGAATCCACCTGTTTTGTTTTAATCTTGACCGCCCCGCCTCCGACTATATCTGCGACCGCTTCCAGTGGGATAAGATCGTGGAGGCCACGCTGAAAGTCTACCGGGGCGAAGTGTAATGCCCCTTACCCAGCAAAAAAGCCTGTGCAGGATCGCTTCCGCACAGGCTTTTCTCATTTTTAGGAATTATTCGCCGCAGCTCTCGCAGTGGTCGCAGTCCTCTTCCAGCTTACCGACGATGGGTTCCGGATCGATCCCCTGACGGCGGTAGTAGTCGGACAGGGCAGCCTTGACGGCCTGTTCTGCCAGAACGGAGCAGTGGACCTTGATGGGAGGCAGACCTTCCAGAGCCTCGACAACGGCCTTGTTGGTCAGCTTGAGGGCGTCGTCAATGGTCTTGCCCTTGATCAGGTCGGTGGCCATGCTGCTGGTGGCGATGGCGGCACCGCAGCCGAAGGTGAGGAACTTGACGTCCACGATGACGTTGTTCTCGATCTTCAGGTACATGCGCATGATATCGCCGCACTTGGGGTTGCCGACTTCGCCCACGCCGTTGGCGTCGGGGATCTCACCGACATTGTGCGGATTTGCGAAATGCTCCATGACCTTTGCGCTATACATACTTGCCATTTTACTGCTCTCCCTTCAGGCTGTACTGACGGGCCTTGTTCTGGCCCTGCAGCCACATACAACTCATCGCACGGCGGCGGGGGATCACTTCCTCCAGCACGTCGCACAGGTATTTTGCTTCTTCCATCGTGTTCTGCGGGCCGAACGTGAACCGCATGGAGCCGTGGCCGATCTCTTCCGGCACACCGATGCTCAGCAGGACGTGGCTCGGATCAAGGCTGTCGGAGTTGCAGGCCGAGCCGGTGGAGGCGCAGATGTTGTGCATATCGAGGTCCAGCAGGATGGTCTCACCCTCCAGACCGGGGAAGCTGATGTTCACGTTGCCGGGCAGACGAGGGGTCAGGCCGCCGTTCAGCCGGGCTTCGGGGATGTTCTTCAGGATGCGGCCGATGACGTAATCGCGCAGTTCCTGCTCGTGGGCCATCCGCTTTTCCAGATCGGCCGTAGCCAGCTCCAGAGCCTTGCCCATGCCCGCGATACCGGCGACGTTCTCGGTACCGGCGCGGTGGCGGGCTTCCTGACTGCCGCCGTCGATGAGGTTCTGGGGCCAGACGCCCTTCTTGCAGTAGAGGGCGCCCATGCCCTTGGGGCCGTTGAACTTATGGGCGCTCATGGACAGCATATCCACGCCCAGCTCCTTGACGTCCACGGGGATGGCACCCACCGCCTGAACCGCGTCGGTGTGCATCCAGACGCCGTGCTTGTGGGCGATCTCGGCGATCTCCTTGATGGGCTGGATGGTGCCGATCTCGTTGTTGGCCATCATGATGCTGACCAGTGCGGTGTCGGGGCGGATGGCAGCCTCGACGTCCTCCGGGCGGATATAGCCCTCGGAAGTCGGCTTGATATAGGTGACTTCAAAGCCCATGCGCTCCAGAGAAGCCATGCTGTGCATGATGGCGTGGTGCTCGAACGCGCTGGTGATCAGGTGCTTCTTGCCCTGACGAGCCTTGGTGAAGGCCGTACCCTTGACGGCCCAGTTGTCGGCCTCGGAACCGCAGCCGGTGAAGAAGATCTCAGCCGGAGCCGCATTGACGGCCTTTGCGACCTGTGCGCGGCCGGTGTCCACGAACTCTTTTGCTTCGTAGCCGACGCTGTAATGGCTGCTGGGATTGCCGCATGCTCCGCTCAGAGCCTCGGTCATCACGGCCAGTACTTCGGGCGCACAGGCAGTGGTGGCAGCGTTGTCCAGATAGACAACTTTTTCAGAAATTTCCATGGGGATCCTGTCCTTTCCTCGGATGAAATCGGGCACTCTCGAACCCGAACCAATACTTTTGACTTTCTATTTATACCCTAGTATTCCCACTATGTCAATATGGATTGCGCAAATTCCGAGATTTTTTACAATTCATCCTTTGTTTTTCCCGGTCAGCTTTCCCAGCAGCACCTTCCAGCGGGGGTAGCCCCAGCGTTTGTCCTCCTCGAAATCGTCGGCCAGCTTCCACGGGAAGTTCGAGCCGTCGAAGTAGAGGTTCCCGGCCTCGTCCACGCGATCCAGCTTTTTGGGCAGATAGTCCTCGTCGTAGTAGCTCTTCCGGCGGTCGGGCAGGGCCCAGTGAAGGGTGCCGTCGGGGTCCATGCCGGACGCCCAGACGCCGAACACGAAGGTCGCCGCCTCGCCGTAGCAGTGCTGCTCGAACCGGATGGCACCATCATAATAGAACTTGATGACCTCCAGCGTGCCGGATTCCTTTTTGCCGTCCCGCCCCAGCGTCGGGCGGTAGTCCTGCTGATACCGGCAGCCGCAATGGCTGCCCGCAAACTGTTTCGCTGAAAAAGGCATAAGTTCACGTCCTCCTTCTACATTTTTCTTAAAAGTGTCCCTCAAAATCTCCCTCGATCTCATACGGCCAGCTCAGGATGCCGCCGAGGTCGTACAGGTTTTCGTAGCCGAGGCTCGCCAGCTTCTGCACTGCGTCGGCGCTGCGGCGGCCGGTGCGGCAGTAGACGAGCCACGGCGCGCGCTTATCGGGCAGCACCTCTGCGGCGCGGCTCAGCACCTCGCCCAGCGGCAGCAGCTTTGCGCCCGGAATGTGGCCCACGGCGTATTCGTCCGGCTCCCGGACATCCACTGCCACAGCTTTGCCCGCGTCCAGCAGCCGGATGGCTGCGGCGGGATCGATCTTTTGAATCATAGTATCCTCTCCTGAATCTCATACTTTCTCTATTATATGATACCAGACCTTTTTTGTTTCGACAAGAGAAAGCCGCGTTTTCACTTTTCAAAACCGCCGGAGCGTGTTATACTAAGAAACGAACAAGGAGTGCAACGCTATGAAATTTTCGACAAAAAGCCGCTATGCCCTGCGGCTGATGGCCGAGCTGGCCCGCTACGCGCCGGGCACTACCGTCTCGCTGAAGGAGATCAGCGAGCGGCAGAACCTGAGCTTGAAATATCTGGAGCAGATCGTGACGCCGCTGGCACGGGTCGGCCTCGTGAAGAGCGAGCGCGGCAGTCAGGGCGGCTACCGCCTGACCAAAGCCCCCGCCGACTACACCGCCGGCGAGATCCTGCGCGCCATCGAGGGCAGCGTGGCTCCCATCCCCTGCCTTGGCAGTGAGACCAACGAGTGCCCCATGTCCGACCAATGCTTCACCCTGCCATTTTGGGCGGGGCTGGACGATGTCATCAACCAGTACATCGACAGTGTCACGCTGGAGCAGCTGGCCCAGAGCCTTTCCTCCGCCAACGACGGCTGCTGCGGTTGCAATTCAAAAAATTAAAATTCATGCTTGACATTTCGCCAAGAATCTTATATAATAATCAAGCATTCAGCGAATGCAGCATAGAATTAGGGGTATAGCTCAGCTGGTAGAGCAGCGGTCTCCAAAACCGCGTGCCGTGAGTTCGAAACTTACTACCCCTGCCACAAACGTTCGGAGCAGTAGTTCCGGACGTTTTGTTTTGCCCTTTTTGCCGGGTCCGGAAAGTTTTTTGCAGTTTTTGTAATTTCCCGCTTGACAAGAAGTCATTCTTCAGGTATAATAATGCTCGTTCCGGCGGTGAACAGCCGCGAACTTGAGCGATCATGGCCCGGTAGCTCAGTTGGTTAGAGCACCAGCCTGTCACGCTGGGGGTCGTCGGTTCGAGCCCGATCCGGGTCGCCATTTGCTGCTATAGCTCAGTTGGTAGAGCGCATCCTTGGTAAGGATGAGGTCTCCAGTTCGAATCTGGATAGCAGCTCCACAGCAAAACCACTTGAATCCTTGAGATTCAGGTGGTTTTTTTGTTTGCTGTTAAAATTCAGAACCTCTGTTTTATCAGATTGAAGAAAGCTGGCGTTTTTGTTCCATCAAAATGCCCAAAACAGGGCTGTTCTTTCTCCGTTTCGTCCATTGAACCTTTTCACAATTTCCTGTATACTTAGTGCAATGTAATTGGTTATTTTTATAACAATTCGCTGAGTATTGGATTTGGAGGTAGATTCCTATGGCACGCTTCACTCTTCCCCGCGATCTTTACCACGGCAAGGGCTCACTGGAAGCCCTGAAGACCTTTACCGGCAAAAAGGCCATCGTCTGCGTCGGCGGCGGCTCCATGAAGCGGTTCGGTTTCCTCGACCGCGCGGTCGGCTACCTGAAGGAAGCCGGCATGGAAGTGGAACTGTTTGAGGGCATCGAGCCCGATCCCTCCGTCGAGACCGTCATGCGCGGCGCCGAGGCCATGCTGAAATTCCAGCCCGACTGGATCATCGCCATGGGCGGCGGCTCCCCCATCGACGCGGCAAAGGCCATGTGGATCAAGTACGAGTACCCCGACATCACCTTCGAAGAGATGTGCAAGGTGTTCGGCATCCCGCCGCTGCGCCGCAAGGCCCACTTCTGCGCCATCTCCTCCACCTCCGGCACCGCCACCGAGGTGACCGCATTCTCCATCATCACCGATTACCAGAAGGGCATCAAGTACCCCATCGCGGACTTTGAGATCACCCCCGATGTGGCCATCGTCGATCCCGATCTGGCCGAGACCATGCCCAAGAAGCTGGTGGCCCACACCGGCATGGACGCCATGACCCACGCCATCGAGGCTTACGTCTCCACCGCCCACTGCGATTACACCGACCCGCTGGCCATCTTCGCCATCCGAATGATCCAAGGCGACCTCGTGGACAGCTACAACGGCGATATGGCCAAGCGCGACACCATGCACAACGCCCAGTGCCTTGCCGGCATGGCGTTCTCGAACGCTCTGCTGGGTATCGTGCACTCCATGGCCCACAAGACCGGTGCCGCCTTTGCGGACTACGGTGCCCACATCATCCACGGCGCAGCGAATGCGATGTATCTGCCCAAGGTCATCGCCTTCAACGCCAAGGACCCCGAAGCCAAGAAGCGCTACGGCGTCATCGCCGACGAGATGAAGCTGGGCGGTGCCAACGACGACGAGAAGGTTAAACTGCTCATCGAGTACCTGCGCGGCATGAACGACGCGCTGAACATCCCCCACTGCATCCAGCACTACGGCCCGGACTCCTACCCCGCCGAGCAGGGCTTCGTACCGGAGCAGGTCTTCTTGGAGCGTCTGCCGGAGATCGCGAAGAATGCCATCGCCGACGCCTGCACCGGCTCCAACCCCCGCCAGCCCAGTCAGGAAGAGATGGAGAAGCTGCTCAAGTGCTGCTACTATGACACGGACGTTGACTTCTGAGCTTTTTGCGCTTTCCTGAGAGTTTCCTCTTTCCCATAAACGCAGAGCCGCAGACCGGTTGGTCTGCGGCTCTTGCGTTTTCAGACGAACACAAAAACACCCCAAAGCCAAAGGGCCTTGAGGTGTTTTGAGCTGGAGCTGCTATCCAGATTCGAACTGGAGACCTCATCCTTACCAAGGATGCGCTCTACCAACTGAGCTATAGCAGCACAATCACAGCTCAATTATTTTACCATAAAGCAGCTTTCTTGGCAAGAGGTTTTTGCGATTTTTTTGATTTTTTTGCAAAAAAGGGGCCGCCACGGCATGTGGCGGCCCCTTTGTGGGTCCTATTACTCGATCAGGCCGTTCAGCAGCGCCAAGCACTTGCGGCTGTGGAGCTTACGGATGGCCTTAGCTTCGATCTGGCGGACACGCTCACGGGTGACGCCGAAATCGCGGCCGACTTCCTCCAGCGTGCGGGGGCGGCCATCGTCCAGACCAAAGCGGAGGCGGATGACCTTTTCCTCACGGGGGGTCAGGCTCTTGAGGGCCTGATTGATCTGCTGGGCCACCATGGCGCGGTCCGCAGCCTTGCCGGGAGCCTCGGCGTTCTCGTCGGCGACAAAATCGCCCAGCGAGGAGTCCTCCTCCTCGCCGACGGGGCTCTCCAAGCTGGCGGGTTCCTGCGCCATCCGCTGAATCTCGCGGACACGATCGACGCTCATATCCATGGCCTTTGCCAGCTCTTCCGGGGTGGGCTCGTGGCCGTTCTGGTAGACGAGCTGGTTGGTGGCCTGACGCATCCGGTTGATGGTCTCGACCATGTGGACCGGGATGCGGATGGTGCGGGCCTGATCCGCGATGGCGCGGGTGATGGCCTGACGGATCCACCATGTTGCGTAGGTGGAGAAGCGGAAGCCGCGGTCGCAGTCGAACTTCTCGGCGGCCTTGATCAGGCCGATGTTGCCCTCCTGAATCAGGTCGAGGAAGGCGAGGTTGTGGCCGACGTGCTTCTTGGCGATGGAGACCACCAGACGGAGGTTTGCCTCGCTCAGGCTGCGGCGGGCGTTCAGGCCGTCGCGGCGGATCTTCAGCAGCTCCTGACGGCGCTCCTCGGTTAGGGGGCCGTTCTCGATCTCTTCCTCTGCCTTTTCCTCCGCAGCCTTCTCCTCGGCGTCCTCGCCGGGCTTCTCATTGCCGTCCTCGTCGAGGTCCTCGGTGTAGCTCCGGCTGTTCTCGTCCTCTTCGAACGAGAAGCGGGCGCTGTTCTTCTTGATGTACTCCGGCGCGCTGTACTTGATGCGGTCCGCCTGAAGGATGTGTGCCGCCTCGGCACCGGCATGGATGCGGCGGCTCAGCTCGACCTCCTGCTCTGCGCTCAGCAACGGGATCTGGCCGATCTGCTTGAGGTAGTTCTTCACGGGGTCGTCCAACAGCTCATCCATGGCGGCCTTCAGGTCGGCGGGGTTCTCCTCTGCCTGTTCCTCTTCGCCGTCGTCGCCGATGCCCAGCTCGTCGCTGTTGGCCTCGGCGTTCTCCACCTCGGCAATGATGCTGTCCACGTCCAGACTGGCATCCTCTTCCGCTTCGTTGTCCAGAACCTTGATGCCGCGCTCCTCCAACAGGGTGTAGAGGGTCTCCACATCCATCCGGCACTGGGCGGCCAACGCCTTGGCTTCCTGTGCGCTCAGGGTGCCTTCGCCTTTCGTCAACAGTTCCTTCAAAGTCATGCCCATTTCGCTCTCTCCTTTTCACCTTGGGCGGTTTCCCGTTCAAAGTGACGTTGTATCATAGTTTTGCCCGCTGCCCGGCCGTTCAAATCACAAGGCCGCCGTTCACGCCGAACACCTGCCCGGTGATGTACCCGGCATCCTCCCCCGCGAGGAACACCAGCAGCTTTGCCACCTCGTCTGCACTGCCGAGGCGGCCCACGGGGGTCTCCTCCGCCAGCGCCGCCTTATCCTCGGCGGTAAAGGCAGCCATCATATCGGTGTCGATGACACCCGGAGCCACGCAGTTGACGGTGATGCCGCTGGGGCCCTCCTCTTTGGCGAGGGCCTTGGTCAGGCCGATGAGGCCCGCCTTGGCAGCGGAATAGTGGACCTCGCAGCTGCCGCCGGTCTGGCCCCACATGCTGCTGACCGTCAGGATGCGACCCGCCTTGCGGCGGATCATCCCCGGCAGTGCCAGCTGGCACAGGTGGAACGCACCGGACAGGTTCACGTCCAGCATATGCTGCCATTCGTCGGGGGTGATGTCGGTAAACAGCTTCTGCTGGGCGATGCCCGCGTTGCTCACCAGCACATCCACCCGGCCCAGCGCCTGTTCCGCCGCGCGGAACGCCACCTCACAGCTGGCGCGGGAGGCCACGTCGCACTGGACGGCGATGCAGCCCGGCAGCTCCTGCTCCAGCGCTGCCGCCGCGTCGGCATTGGTGTGGTAGAGCACCGCCACGCGGTATCCGGCCTTATAAAAGGCTCGTGCCGCCGCCGCACCGATGCCCCGGTCGCCGCCGGAGATCAGCACACACCGCACCGCCGCCGGTTCCGGCACAGCGGGCGTTTCGGGGACGTCTGCCGCTTCCGGCGGAACCGGTTCCGCCGCGGGCTTCCGGCCCAGCTCCGGCACCACGATGGTCGGTTCCTCATCGGGTGCAGGGGTCGGCGGCTCCGGCTTTTCCGGCTCGGCCTCCTCGGCGGGTGCCTTGGGCATCTCCACCGGGGCGGGGTCCTCGTCCGACAGATTGAATGTCAGCTCAAATTCGTCATCGTACAAGAGTCAGCCCTCCTGTCGCTTATTTTCTGCCGGTGCCAAGGGGCACTCCGGCAGGAGAAACCGCCGGCCCACGCTCCCCAGAACATCGCTCTGCTCATTTCTTCCGGTCAAGTCCGGTCCTGCGGCGTGCCTGTGGACGATCGCGTGTGGTTTCGACAAGTTTCCATTAAATAATATAGCACAATTTCTCGAAAAAAGAAAGTGGGAACCGAATGATTTTTCACGCAATTCCCACTTTTTTTCATTTTTCACTTCGTGATCGGCGGCTTCCAGCGGGGTTTTGCGGCCCGCTTTTCCCGCAATTGGAGGAAAAAGGCCTGCAAAAGCGCCTGTGCCTCCTCGGCGCGGAGGCCCCGCTCCACCGCCGGGTGGTGGTTGAAGGGCATGGCGAACAGGTCGGTCACCGAGCCGCAGCAGCCCGCCTTGGTGTCTGCCGCGCCGTACACCACCCGCTTGATCCGGCTGTTGATGATGGCCCCGCTACACATGGGGCAGGGTTCCAGCGTCACGAACAGCTCACACTGCCACAGCCGCCAGCCGCCCAGCTTTTTGCACGCCGCGTCGATGGCCAGCAGCTCGGCATGGTGGAGGGCGTTTTTCTCGGTCTCCCGCGTGTTGTGGGCCGCGGCGATGATCTCGCCGTCCCGCGCGACGACGGCTCCCACCGGCACTTCACCCAGTGCGGCGGCCTGTTCGGCCTCGGCCAGCGCTGCGCCCATCAGCTCGTAATCGGTCATGGTATTCTCCTTTCTGCCAGACAGTCGGCCAGCATGATCCCATTGTTCAAGATATGCAGCACAAGGCCGGGCAGAAGGCTCCCCGCCCGATCGGCTGCCCAGCCGAAGATAAGGCCCATCCCCAGCGCATACGCTTTGGCGGTCCAGCTTCCGTGCATCGCCGCAAACAGAACGGCTTGTCCCGCAATGGCCGCGTTCTTCCCCAGCGGCTGCAAAAGCCGGAGCGCGGCCCCGCGGAAGATCAGCTCCTCCGCCACGGGCAGCACGAGGCAGTTGCGCAGAACGCCCGCCAGCCCCGCCGGGGCCGCAGCCTCTGCCGGGAACAGCACGCTGAACGCCGCCGCCAGCCCGGCCCAGAGCAGGGCCGCGATGCCAAAGGTCTTCCAGCGGGCCGCTTTTTCCTGTTTTTCCTTCACGCACAGCCCTCCCATCGGCGGACATTGTACCATATCCGCTCCCCTTTGCGCAAGCGGCGGGTCGTTTTTGCGAAAATGCGAGGAAATTTTGTTAAATCAATTGACTTTTTAAGGTGGCATCTGGTATAATTTTCACGACTTTTTTGATGATTTGGTCGTTTTGCGACCGTGAGCCCTTGGAGGTACTACGATATGATCCGCATTCTTACCGATTCCGCGTCCGACATCCTGCCCGCCGAAGCCGAGCAGCTGGGCGTGACCGTCATCCCGCTGAACGTCACTTTGGAGGACAGCACCGTCCTGCGCGACGGCGTGGACATGACCCCCACCGAATATTACGGCATCCTCGCCGGGTGTCACAAGCTCCCCACCACCAGCCAGCCCAGCCCGGAGCTGTTCGAGAACTTCTTCACCGAAGCGGCCGCCGCCGGGGACGAGGTGATCGGCATCTTCCTGTCCCACGAGTTATCCGGCACCTACCAGTGCGCCAAGCTCGCCGCCGACATGGTCAACGCGGACAACATCCTCTTCGTGGACAGCGAGAACGTCTGCCTCAGCGAGGCGCTGCTGGTCCGTCTGGCCGTCCACCTGCGGGATTCCGGCAAGAACGCCGGGCAGATCGTGGCCATTCTGGAGCACGCCAAGGAGCACCTGCACCTCGTGGCCGCCATCGACGACCTGAAGTACCTGCGCAAGGGTGGCCGTCTGCCCGCCGCTGTGGCCGTCGCGGGCGGGATGCTGGGCATCAAGCCCCTCATCACCATCAAGGAGGGCAAGGTCGCCATGGCGGGCAAGGCCCGCGGTCTGCCCGGTGCCTACGTGGCTCTGTTCAAGAAGATCGAGGAACTGGGCGGCATCAATCCGTCCTTTGCGGCGCTGGCCGGTTACACCCTTTCCACCCGCGAGGTGGCCCCCATCCAGACCTACCTGCGCGACAACCTCCAGCAGGAGGACCCCCTCGTGCGCCAGATCGGCTGCGTCATCGGCACCCACGCCGGCCCCGGCGCCTTCGGTCTCGCCTTTTTTGACAAGGACCTTGTGCTGGACCTGTGATTGCGCCATTCCAGATGCAAAATAAGGAGCTGTGTTTACCGCACAGCTCCTTATTTTTATGCTCACAACACCGCATCCGACGCGAGTTTGCCCAGCAGGAGCACGAGCACCACGAGCATCATGGGGCGGATGAATTTTGCGCCGTTCTTGAGGGCGAAGTGGGAGCCCAGCAGGTTGCCCACGATGCCGCTGATGGCGCAGGGGATGCCCACCGAGAAGACCACCAAGCCGCTGGCCAGATAGGTGGCGAGGCCGGCGTAGTTGCTGGCAAGGTTCAGCACCTTGGCGTTGCCGCCCGCGGTGCGGAGGTCAAAGCCCATCAGGGTGGTGAAGGCGATGATGGCAAACGTCCCGGTGCCGGGGCCAAAGATGCCGTCGTACAGGCCGATGCCAAGGCCGATGGCGAGGGCCAGCGCGGCCTTTTTCGCGTTCATCGTGCCGTCGTCCCGGTTCTCGTCCGGCAGCTTCCGCCGCCAGAGGATGAGCACCGCCGCGATGGGCAGGATGACGAACATCATGGCCTGAAGCGCCTCATCGCTGAGCAGTAGCACGACGTGGGAGCCGAGGGCGCTGCCCGCAAAGCTGCCCACCGCCGCCAAGAGGCCGACCTTGATGTTCATGGCCCCGCTGCGGAAAAAGTTCACCGTCGCAAAGGTGGTGCCGCACGCGGCGCTGAACTTGTTGGTGCCGTAGGTGTAGTGGGGCGGCAGCCCCGCAAAGAGATAAGCGGGCAGACTGATGAGCCCGCCGCCGCCCGCTGCCGAGTCCACAAAGCCTGCAAAGCCGGTCATGCACATCAGGAAGACCAGCATGAGGGGAGAGATCGTGTTTGTCATAGATACAGTTTCCCCTCACATGCAAGAATCTGGTCGAGGATCATCCGGGAGACGCGGGCACCGTAGACCATAGCGGGGTGGTCGTTGTACTCGATGATGTCGTGGAAGTCCTTGTTCATCAGGACGATGACGTACTCGCCATACGGAGTGTGGACGATGCCGCCGTCGTTGCGGCATGCGTTCATGCTGCCGCTCTTGCTGGCCACCCAGATGAGCTCCGGCTCGCCGGTCTCCTCACAGTCCAGATAAAACTGGGGGAAGTCGTGGGTCAGCATGGTGTTGTAATGCTGCTGGCGGAAGATAGCAAGCATCTCCGCGCTGGCCTCCTTGCTGACGAGGGTGCCCTTGGCCACCTGCGCGAACAATGCGGCGTAATCCCGCGGGGTGGTGGTGCCGAGGTCGTCGTAGCGGTCAAAGTGGAGGGGGTTGTGGAGAACGGTGTCCGCGAACCCCAGTTCCCGGATGCACCCATTGATGGTATCCAGCCCCAGATAATCGATGATCATGTTGGTGGCGATGTTGTCCGAGCAGATGATCATCATGGTAGCGGTATCCTTGACCTTGAGCTTTGCGCCCGCGCCCAGCGCCCGCAGCATTCCGGAGCCGTCAACGAACTGGCTTTCCTCGTAGGTGATCTCTTCCTCAAGGCTGGCCTTGCCCCGGCTGACTTGGAGGTAGAGCGCCGCCAGAATGAAGGCCTTGATGGTGGAGGCCGTCTCAAATTTTTCGTCCGCACCGATCTCAACGGTGTGCCCCTGTAAGTCGTCCACAAAGACGCTCATCTTCCCCTGATAGGAGTACAGCTCAGCGGCGATCCGCTTTTCCAGTGTCATATTTTTATCCATAACGGAATATTCCCTTCTGTTTTTACAAATTCTCCTCAAAGAAGCGCTGGGCGTTGCGGTAGAAGATCCGCTCCACCTCGTCCTCGGTGAAGCCTTCCTTCCGCAGGGCCTCGGCCAGCAGCGGGAGCTTGGAGCAGTCGTCCATTTCCAGCTTGCCGCCGATGCCGTCGAAATCGCTGCCGAGGCCGATGATCTCGATGCCGCCCACCTGCTTGAAATGGGCCGCATGCTTTGCCATCAGGGCCGTGGTGCTGCGGCAGAGCTGCGGGCGGGGCTGGTCATCGAGGAAGCCGCTGCAATAGTTCAGGCCCACCAGACCGCCGCGCTCCGCCATGGCCCGGATCATCTCGTCCGTCAGGTTGCGGCAGTGGGGTGCCAATGCCCGGCAGTTGGAGTGGCTGGCCGCAAAGGGGCGGGTGCTGTGCTCGGCAATGTCCCAGAACCCCTTGTCGGACAGGTGGCTCACGTCCACGATCATATGCAGCTTTTCCATCTCCGCCAAAAACTCGAAGCCGCGCTCCTTCAGGCCGGTCTCGGTGTTGGGCTGGCAGGGCCAGATATCCCCGCCCCCGCCGGGCACCACGTTGGGGCTGGCCAGCTCGTTTTCGTGGTTCCACGTCAGAGTCATCATCCGGGCACCCAGCTCGTACATCCGGCGCAGCACGCCGAGGCTGCCCTTGCAGCAGCCGCCCTCTTCGATGGTCAGCATTCCGCTGATCTTGCCCGCCGCCGCATTTTTGCGGATGTCCTCCGGGCGGTAGACCGGCGCGATCTTGTCGGAGTACTTCGCCATGATCCGCTTGAAGACATCCACCTCTTCCAGCGCCGTCACCAGCGGGTCCGCGCCGGGGGTGGGGTCGGCCAGATTCACAAAGGCGGCAAAGCATTGCAGCATGTAGTCGCCCTTCTGCATCTTTTCCAGATCGATGTGCAGGTCATTTTGGGCGAAGCTCTTGTCCTCGCCCCGCCGCTCCGCATAACGCAGCTCGCTGAGGGTATCACAATGTAGATCGAAAACTTTCATAAGTGCTGTCCTTTCTATAACAGTTCCTCTATACAACCTCTCAGTCTCGCTCACGCTCGACAGCTCTCCTAGTAGGAGAGCCTCTGGCGAAACCGTTCACTTTGCATGGACTGCCAAGGCCTCCCCTACAAGGAAAGACTCCCTCCGGCCGGAGGGAGATGTCGCATATGCGACAGAGGGTAGACGGCTGGCATTGCGAAGCAATGACGGAGAGGTTGTACGAAGGGAAACTTCATCCATTTCAAAACAAGCTTCCCACCGCATACAGACTCTTCACCAGATCCTCCCGGTAGAGCGGGTCGGTGGGGTCAAGGCTGTTGAGCACCACACCGCCGCTCTGGGCGGCACCGGTGGAGTGGATGTACCGTCCCTCGCCCAGATAAAGCGCGATGTGGCCGGGGAAATAGAGGGCGTCGCCCCGCTTAGCCTGTTCCAGCGGGATCTTGTGCATCGGCCAGCCCTCCACGAGCTTTGCATCCCGGTAGATGAGGACGCCGCACTGCATATAGGCGCTGCTCACAAGGCCGGAGCAGTCGATGCCGCGGCCCGACTTGCCGCCCCAGCGGTACTCGGTGCCCAGATACTTCTTGGCCTGTTCGGCCAGCGCATTGCGGAACGCCTCCTCGCTGCCGCCGAACCAGCGGTCAATGGCGCGGGGGACCAGCTCTTCCGGCTTGCAGCCCTCGGCCTTGGCAAGGGCCTCATCAAAGGTCCGCCCCGCTTCCTGCGTGAAGACCGCCGTCATCGAAAAGCGCACCGGTTCCAGCGCCACATCCCGGACATAGCCGCTGCGGCCATCCACCAGCCCCACCTTGGCCCAGCCCGTGTGGGCTTCCGCTTCCGGGTCCGGCAGACGGCGCAGCACCGCGCCGCGTTCCAGCTCTGCCAGCCGGACGCCCTGCACCTTGGGCAGGGTCAGCACGTCGGTGGCCCGGCCCGCCAGCACCAATTCGGCAGAAAGATATCCTTGCAGTTCTTTTTCGCCGCAAAAATACAATTCGGACGCGAATACATACCCGTGGTAGCCGTAAAACGTGACCACTTCGGCCATGGTTTCCGGCAGGGTGATCCCGTCCGCCGTCACGCCGCCGGGCTCGGTGCGCACCTGACACACCTGCCCGTACAGCCCCTCGTCCCCGATGGTGGACACAACGCCCGCATCGCTTTCCCTCGTCGTCTCTGGCAGGTCGTAAATGGTCACGACCGGCCGTGCAAACATTGCAAATTTCATCCTTCCGGCACCTCCAACAGTTCCAGCAGCTCTTCCGGCTTCATGGACAGGATGGCACCATCCGCGCTGCCTGTCACCGTTTCCGCCAAGGACTGCTTGGCTTGCTGCAATGCAACGATCTTTTCTTCAATGGTATCCTGCGCAATGAGCTTATACACCTGCACCGGGTTCTGCTGGCCGATGCGGTAGGCGCGGTCAGTGGCCTGATTCTGCGCCGCCACGTTCCACCACGGGTCGTAGTGGATGACGATGTCGGCGGCGGTCAGGTTCAGGCCCGTGCCGCCCGCCCGCAGCGAGATGAGGAAGACGCTCACCTCGCCCCCGTTGAACCGCCGCACCAGTTCGGCGCGGACCGGCTTCGGGGTAGAACCCTGCAAGGTGAAGTGGCTGATGCCCTCGGCGTCCAGCCGCTTCGCCAGCAGGTCGAGCATGGAAGTGAACTGGCTGAACAGCAGGATGCGGTGGCCGCCCTCGACGGCGGAGCTCACCAGCTCCACACAGGCGTCCAGCTTGGCGCTTCCGCCCTCCCAGTTGTCGGCGATGAGGTGCGGGTCGCAGCAGATCTCCCGCAGCCGCATCAGCACGGCAAAGACGGCCATCTTGTCTTCGGGTTTTGCGGCCCGCAGCTTCTCGCGGGCGTCCACCACCGCTGCCAGATACAGCTTGCGCTGCTCGGTCTCCAGCTCGATGCGGTAGATGTTCTCCGTCTTCGGGGGCAGTTCCTTCAGCACGTCGGCCTTCATCCGGCGGAGGATGAAGGGGCCGGTCAGTTGGTTCAGCCGCCGCACCGCAGTCTGGTCATCCTCCTGCACAATGGGCTTCTCGAACCGGGCGCAGAATGCCTTGTAAGGCGGCAGATACCCCGGCATCAGGAAGGAAAAGATGCTCCACAGCTCCCCCAGCCGGTTTTCCACCGGGGTGCCGGTCAGCGCAAAGCGCACCCGGCTGTTCACCCCGCAGACGGCCTTATATTTCTGGGTCGTGTGGTTCTTGATGGCCTGTGCCTCGTCGAGGATACAGGCGTAGAATTTCTGGTTTTCGTAGAGGGCCTCGTCGCGGCGGAGCAGGTCGTAGCTCGTCACCACAAGGTCGGCGGCCTCCCACTGTTCCGCCAGCGCCGCGCGGTGGGCCGCATCGCCGTCCACCACCACGCAGTGCAGTTCCGGCGTGAACTTTTCGCACTCCTCGGCCCAGTTCAGCACCAGCGACGCCGGGCAGACGATGAGGCTGGGCAGGGGGTTCTCCCCCATCTCCTTGATGGCCAGCAGGTAGCTCAGCACCTGCACCGTCTTGCCAAGGCCCATATCGTCGGCCAGAATGCCGCCCATGCCGTAGCCATCCAGCGTTCGCAGCCAGCGGTAGCCGTCCCGCTGGTATTTTCGCAATACTTTTTGTAGAGAGGCCGGAGGGGTATACTCGCTGTCCTTTACCGCGTGGAAGCTCCGGCTGATCCGTCGGAAGGCATCGTCCCGGTTGAAGCGGATGCCGCTCTGGCCCGACAGCGCCCAGTCCAGACTGGGGGCGCGGTAAAGCGGCAGCTCAGCGTGGTTCCTGCCCAGCTTCGCGCCCGAAAGCTCCAGCGTCTCGTTCAGTTCGTCCAGCCCTTCAAGGTCATCGTCCAGCTTCAGCAGCCGTCCGTCCCGCAAGCGGTGATACCGCTTTTTCTGGTGGAGCGACTTCAGCAGGGCTTTCAGCTCCCCCACCGGGAACTCGCCGGTGTCCACCTCTAGGTCAAGGACGCTGCCCTGCACCGACACCCCCACCGAGATCTTCGGCGGCGGGGCCTGCAAGTTCCGGAAGGCATCGGTCAGGTAGACTTCGCCTTCGTTCATCAGCGTCGGGACGCCCTCGTCCAGAAAGCGGTAGACCTCTTCTTCGTCGTAGGTGCTGTACTGCAGCGGCTCACCGGGCTGTAAATACCGCCCCAGCAGCTTGGCCGCCCGGTTTTCGGCGCGGGCATCCCGCAAAAGGCCCTGCGGCGGGGGCGTAAAGGGTGCCACACGGTCCTCGCCGTACAAAAATTCCAGATGTGCGCTCACGGCCCCCATTTGCGGTGCATCCAGATAGAACTGGGTCACCGGCTCCAGCGGGATCTGGTTCAGCAGCAGCCGCTCCGGGTCCTCAATGGTCACATGCCGCCCCAGCTCCGGCAGCACATAGCTGCAAAAGGCCGTGGCGTCCTTGCTGGTGAAAAACAGCCGCTTCCCGCACAGAGTCTTCAGCGCCGGGGCCATCCGGGTCGTGGCGGCACGGTCCAGCCGCCAAAGCGTGTCCTCGCTGAACAGATAGTCGAAATCCAAGCCGCTCACCCAGCCCAGCGACGGTTCCACGGCGATCTCCACACCGCCCCGCCGCCGTTCCACTTGCAGCGTCAGGGCCGGAACATCTTTTTTTAAGGTATAACCGCCCACTTCGCCCCGGTCCGCGTACAGCGTCACCAGCGCGTCGAACAGCTCCCCCGTCAGCGCCATGCCCCCAGCCGGGCCGGTCTCGGCATAGCGGCTGTAGGTGTAGCCCCGCGTTTCCAATTGCTTCCGGCTGATGACCTCCCGCCGGATCAACCCCAATAGCTGCTGGGCATCCGGCGTAAAGGCATCCCACCGGTGCTGGAACGTCAGCGATTTACCGTAGCTGACGACCCGGCTCTCCTCGATATCTTCCAGCAGGTGTTCGATGCTTTTGACGACATACTGCCGCCCGCCGCCGGAGATGCGGAGCCGCAGCCACGGCGTGCCGTACTGCAGCAAGGTCAGTTCCGGTTCCAGTTCCACAAAGCCGGTGCGCTGAGGCAGGGTGTTGTCCTCCAGCTCAGCCAGTGCCCCTTCCTGATAGGTGCGCAGCAGTGCACGGGCTGCGTCGTCGGACTCCGGCTCGTCGCTCCGCCATTTTTTGCCGAACAGCATTTCAAGGCCCGAAACATAGCTGTCTTTCCGGGGAGCTTCCGGCTCCTCTGCGGGCTTTTCGGGCAGGTTGGCCACCCCGCGCACCACGCCGGGGATCTCCGCCGGCTCAGTCTGTGCGCACCGTTGTACCTTCACCTCTTTTTGTTCTTTCAGGTCATACAGCAGCAGCGCACCGATGTGCTCACAAAAAAGCCCATTGCCATTATCGTTATACGGACAGGTACAGCTTGCACTGACGAAACTGCCATTTTGCCGCAGCCACGCCTCCGTGGTATACAGATGATCACCGCTGCCTCCGATTTCTGCGCAGAGATGCCGTACTCCATTTTCCTCCGTCTCGCAGTCAAAGGATTCGATATGCTTCATGTAATTTTCGGCCCGCGCAAAGATCGTGCCGCCCAGCAGATAGTGGATGTCTTCCATGTCCATTTCGGGTTCCCTCCCCTGCCTGTGCTCTATTGGTTAAGCATACCGCACCGGTGGGCCAGATGCAAGGCTTTTGCCGAAAAAATCCGCCGCCTCTTTTGCAAGGGCAGCGGAAGGAAGCCTTATTCTTTTTCCAGATAGTAGCACACAAGGTCGGTCGGCCCGCGTTCGGCGTGGTGCATCGCCTTGTGCTCGACGCCTTCGTAGACAAAGCCCAGCTTTTTCAGCAGTTCTCCGGAGGCGGTGTTGTAGGCATAGTGTCCACCCGTGAACAGCACGGTCTCGGTTTGGGCAAAATAGGCTTCGACCACTGCCGCCAGCGCCTCCCGCGCAAAGCCGTTCCGGCGGGCGTCCGGCGCGATCTCAATGCCCAGCTCCCAGCCCGGCACCGCCCGCTCGGCATCCATCATTGAGAGCACACCGACGACCCGGCCTGTCTCCTTTTCTACAATGCTGTACCGCATCTGCCCGGCAAATTTCTGCATTAAGCGGCGGTATTCGTCGTCCATAGCGTCAAATGCGTGGTAGCCGCCGCAGTCCAGCGTGGTCTGCTCATCCGAAAAAATCGCAAAGACATCCTCGGCGTCCTCCACCGCAAACTGCCGCAGCAATAAGCGCTCTGTTTCAATCGGTAAAGCTTCCATTTATTCTCTTTCTGTATATATCTTATAGACATTTTCGATTTGATATGGGTCACTCAGCAATACCCTGCCATCCGACAGCACCGTAAGTTCATCCCCTACCGCAAGGTCTTCCAGCTTTGCTTGCTTTCCGTTTTTTGTTCGCAGCTTTTCCGAAATCTTGTGGAACGCATATAGCTTCCCGTTTTCTTCTTCTGCCATCAGAAAATCATTTTCCTCGTCAATTGCAGTGACGGTAACTGCCGTATGGGTGCTGACTGACGCCAGAATTTCCTCAATTTCCTGATAAACTGCCTTTCCGTTCGGAAAAATGTAGGCCTTTTTCCCATCGACCAAACAGATTCGGCTGTCCGCATAAAATGCAAGCCAAACCTTCGCCTCGTCATTGCTGCCGAATTGAAGGATCACATCCTGCCCGCCTGCGTCGAAGGTATCCTGATTGATGCAGGGCAGGTAGATTTTCTTGCCCAGATATTCTTCGAGCGCCTGATATAGCTCCGTCGAAGCGTTGGTCTGGAAATCATTCATCTCCACATTACCCCGGAACGAGTTCAGGTTCATTTCCGCCACGGCAAGCGTATCACTTTCCCGGATGGGCTTGGCAATCTTCTGCACCCGGTACACCGCAAGAGAGCCAAACGCCACGCACAGAAACAGCGCCACTCCGGCAGCCGCCAGAATGCGCTTGTGCTTTTTGCTTATTTTCACCGTCAAAAGGACGCTCACAAAGCACACTGCCATTGGCAGCAGACACATGACCCAGTCCATCGTTTCATCTCCCTCGCGGTAGTTTCTTTCATTATACCGGAAACCATGCAAAGGTGCAACAAAAAACGCCTCAGGAGAAATCCTGAAGCGTTCTGTT
>ULYT01012258.1_pt1 | contig 21197 bp, 20 predicted proteins | sample 1962521 | NCBI WGS metagenome assembly ULYT01 (sample SAMEA4835873, study PRJEB28245) | human gut metagenome | biome: gut microbiome; material: fecal sample | place: Denmark | collected 2008 | reverse complement strand
GGGTACAGATCCTTCACGTTCGTTCAGGATGACGTTTAACGTTCCCCTTATTATGGCAGCAGATCCTTCGCTATGACGCCTGATGTTCCTCGTTATTCAGCTCAAGTCTATAATGCTGTTTTTAGGAGAAATAGAATATCTTTTACGACAGGACGGATCACGATTCTTTTTGATGTTACAGTTCGAAGCCATCGGAAGCGTCACCGGGTTTGGAGAGGCGCCGTGCGATATCTTCATAATTGTCTTTCAAATGGAAGATGATGAGGTTGAGAGAGGTGCGGATTACTTCCGGATCGAAACTTTCCGGCCTTGTGGTGACGCAGATATCCAGGAATGTGTTGTCATCTTCGGCAATGCTGTACTTGAAAATGGAATGGGCGGCGTTCAGCTGCTCCAGGAAACGGATGAAAGTTTTACGGGCGGGGCCTGCAGGCGCGACGCCCAGATGGATGCGGAGCAGGGTATACATGCTGTTGTCCGTGATGACGGCAGCTACAAGGCGGTGGCTGCCCGCCGGAATGGCGGTGATGAAAGCCACGGAATCCTTTTCGTCATGGGTATCTCTGCGCTGGAAGAAATTCAGATCATTGTCTTTCATGTATTTTTCGAAGATGCCGGCTTTTACGTTTTTGCCGGGATTGAAATTAATTACTTTTGCCATGGCGCCTCCTGTGCGGGATTTCATATTTCATTCATTATACTATGGGTGCACATAAAAATGAAAAAATATATTATTTCTTTAATAAGGGAACAAATCCTTTCCGTCCCATGGTATAATAACAGAAGCGACTATGGTACGGCAATTTTTATATTTTATGTAATAAATGAAATGTACGGCTACAATTGAATAGGAGGTTAATCTTGGCAAAATCCAGATTACAGATCATTCCCTTGGGAGGCCTGGGGGAAGTCGGGAAGAACATGACTGTATTCCGTTACGGCGACGAAATTATCGTAATAGATGCAGGAATGGCTTTTCCTGATGAAACAATGCCGGGGGTGGATATCGTTATCCCCGACTTCAGTTACCTGATTGAAAACAGGGACAAGATCAAGGCCATTCTCATTACTCACGGACACGAAGACCATATCGGTTCGCTGGCTTATTTACTGCGTGATGTTTCCGCTCCGGTCTATGCGACGCGGCTGACCTGCGGCCTGATTGAAGGCAAGCTGAAGGAACAGAAAATCGGAAAGTACAATTTGAATGTAGTAAAGACAGGCGATGAATTCAGACGCGGTTCTTTCAGGTTCGGTTTCTTCCATGTATGTCATTCCATTCCGGATTCCTGCGGTGTTTATGTCCGTACGCCGGTAGGAACTGTGGTGCATACAGGTGATTTTAAATTTGATCATTCCCCTGTGGACGGAGAACAGACGGATATGCATAAGCTCGCCGAGCTTGGCCGCAACGGTGTGCTTGTCCTCTGCGCCGATTCCACGAATGCCCAGAATCCGGGATATACTTTGTCGGAAGCAGTGGTTTCCAAGTCGCTTAGAGATGCTTTCCACGAAGTCAGGGGACGTATCATTCTTGCCACATTCGCGTCCAATGTGTCCCGCGTACAGATGGCGATTGATGCGGCTGTTGAAAATAAAAGAAAAGTTTGTGTCTTCGGCCGCTCCATGGTCAATGTAGTGGGTATTGCTCTTGAAATGGGCTACCTTAAGGCTCCGGAGGGCACATTTATTGAACCGGAGGAGCTCAATCATTATCGCGATGACAGAATCTGCATCCTCACGACGGGAAGCCAGGGCGAACCTATGGCGGGTCTGTCCCGTATGGCGGACGGAAGCCACCGGCAGGTGCAGATTCATGCCGGGGATACGGTCATTATTTCCGCATCGCCGATTCCGGGAAATGAAACGAGCGTCGGCAGGACGATTGATAATCTTATGCGGCTGGGGGCGAAGGTAATTACGTCCCGGACGAGCCGCGTCCATGTGTCGGGCCACGGTTCCCAGGAGGATTTGAAAACGATGCTCTCTCTTGTCCGTCCGAAGTTTTTTGTGCCGGTTCACGGAGAATACAGAATGCTCCGTTCTCATGCGGAATTGGCGGAAAGTTTGGGCGTGCCGAAGCAGAATATTCTTATCGGCGACAACGGGACCGTTTTCGAATTTACGAACCGCAGCGGCAAGATCACCGGCAAAGTGCAGTCCGGCGCTGTCTTTGTGGACGGCCTCGGGGTAGGTGATGTGGGAAATATCGTTATCCGCGACCGCCAGCAGCTGGCGCAGGACGGAGTGTTCATCGTGGTTATTGCTCTTGAAAAGGGAAGCAGCCAGGTCGCGGCAGGTCCCGATATCGTATCACGGGGATTCGTTTATGTCCGTGACAGCGAGGAGCTTATGTCCGGCGCAAGAAGCCGTATCGAAAATGTGCTGGAACGGTGCAACACGGGGAATGTGACCGAATGGAACGCTATCAAGACGCAGATCCGCGATGCCTTGGGCAGGTATTTCTTTGAAAAGACGAAGCGCAGGCCGATGATTCTTCCTATCATTCAGGAAGTCAGATAAGCCTCGCGTGAACATAATGAACTGTGATTTCTTTTATAGAATCGCAGTTTTTTATTGGCCGCGTTTATTGTTTCTGTATGGTAAAATATAGAATAATACTGAACATATTTAACAGGACAGGAGTAGTTATGGACGAATACAGAGCAGGAGAAACAAGCGCCGTCGTTTTGGCGGTAAAGTGTACCGCCCTGGCGGTGGTGCTTTCCGTCATCGGATTTTACATGCCCCTAGTTTCCCTGGTGGTGTTTTTGCTGATCCCTCTTCCTATCGCGTACCTGGGGATGAAAGAGGGGGATTCATGGTCGATTATTGTCACGGCAGGCATCATGATTTTGGATTCTGTCTTTTTCGGGTTCATTTCCGCCGCTTTCCTTTGCGCCATCTTCGGCGTGCTTGGCGTGGTACTGGGGATTTGTTACAGAAATAAGGTTCCTGCGGCGGCGACACTTGCCGCGGGAGCGGTCGTGGTCCTTGCTTCTTGGATAGGGCAGGCATTTGCGGCGATGTATATTTTGAATGTGCCGCTCATGATTTTTGGCGGTGAAGCGATGGACAGCATGGAGCGGCAGATGATGGCGCAGATGGCGCAGTTTTATTCCGGCGAACTGCTCATGCAGACGCAGGAAAATGTGAAGCAGATGATAGATGATATACGGAGATCCATTCCTGTCATCACGGTGAGCGCCGCGTTTTTCTATACATGGGCGTCCATGATGCTTGGGAAAAAGATTTTTACCCGTCTCGGCATGAAGGATATCCCCGGAATGCCTCCCCTGGAACGATGGGAACTGCCCCGTTTCTTTCTGGGACTTTATGTTCTGGCATTTGCCATGCAGTACATCACGAATAGAAATGCAACGCTCGAAATGATCCAGTACAATTTGGGACTTGCCTGTGTTCTCGTTTTCTGGCTTCAGGGGCTGGCGGCGCTTTGGTGGATGCCCAGAAAATATCCTTTCGTGAGGCCGCTGCGCTGGATCATCGCAGTTCTTTCCGTTATCATCGGAATGGTGCAGATGATCGTCGTTCTCCTGGGATTGTCCGATATGGTGCTTCAATACAGGAAGAAGAGAAATTACGAATAGCAGCCTGTTTGCAATAAGAACTGCCATAGAGTACGATTACATATAAAGCATCGATTTCCGGAACCGAGTTGCGTTGGATGAAAAAATGAAAGGAGCACTATGCTTAGCAATATTTGGGTATATAAGAAAACTTCAAAAGTCATGATAAGCCTCCTTTTGGCGGCAGTCCTGGTGCTTGCCACACAGAACTGGCTCCTCGGGCTTTTAATGTTTATCGTGACCGCGGCGGCTGTCGTCTGGGTGAAACGCTCCGACCTTATGCAGGAGCGGCTTCTCATGCGGTATCTTGATGATTTATCATCAGGTGTTTCAGTCGGTACGGTCTATGCGGTGCGGAATCTTCCGCTGGGAATTGCCGTTGTGGACGAGAAGAAAAAGCTCGTCTGGGCAAACGGCGTATTCCGTTCATGGATTGCCGGTACGGAAGAGGGGACGCCTCTCCGTGATATTATCCAGGGACAGAAAGTAGCCAAGCTCTGGGGGAAGGCGGGGTGGTTTGACTGCCATGCGGGAGGGACGTTTTTCCGTGTATTCCATAAATGGGTTCCTTCTGATGAGCCGGACGGAGCATCTTTCATGGTGCTTTACTTCATGGACAGGAGCGATGTGGAGAAATCTTTGAAAGAGTCGGAAGAGGCACGCCCTGTCTTTTGTCTGATCCGTATAGACAATATACAGGAAGTGACGGCGGAGATGAGTGATGTGGAGCGGTCCGCCCTGCTCTCTGATGTGACGGAGAAAGTGCTTGCTACGTTCAACAGCCATGACGGATTTATCAAACAGTACAATGCGTCTGATTTTGTGGCCTGTATTTCGTCAAAGGCCCTGCAGGATATGATGGATTCTAATTTTGAAATACTTGACCGGGTGCGGGAAATTCATACGGTGAACCGTATTCCCGTGACCTTGTCCATCGGCATCGTAAAAAGTGACGAATCTTTTAACCGCCAGTATGAAGAAGCCCAGGTGGCGCTTGATCTGGCTCTTGGCCGCGGCGGGGATCAGGCCATCGTCCGTCTCGGGAAAGATGTAAAAGCCTTTGGCGGCAAAGCGCCCGCTTCAGTGAGCAGTACCCGTGTCCGTGTCCGTGTGGTGGCGCAGGCGCTCCGTGAGATCATTAACGAAGCGGATATGGTTCTCATTATGGGGCACGCCCATGAAGATTTTGACGCGCTCGGGGCCGCGGTAGGTGTTTCCCACCTGGCGAGAGTATCCAAGGTGGAAGCGCATATCGTTATTTCCAAACAGGATGATACATCCAAGAGAATGATTCAGGCGATACAATCCAGCGGCTTGGCGGAAGGGCTTCTTATTGATGAGGGCAAAGCGAAAAGCCTCGTGACGGATAAGACGGTGGTTATTGTTGTGGACACGCATATCCCCGAACTGGTGGCGGCGCCGGAACTGCTGAGGAAAGTGCAGAAGAAAGTCGTTATCGATCATCACCGCCGTGCGGCAAGCATTATCGACAGTCCGCTTCTTACGTACATGGAACCGTCGGCATCTTCCGCTTCGGAACTGGTGACGGAACTGATCCAGTACTATGGCAGCGAAGAAGAAATGAATGCACTGGAAGCATCCTGCCTTTATGCGGGGATGGTGGTGGACACGAAGAGCTTTACCGTCCAGACAAGTGTCCGTACGTTCGACGCGGCAAGTTATCTCAGACGGTGCGGCGCAGACACCGCTTTGGTTAAAAAGCTCTTTTCAATGGATCTGGCGTCCATCAAGATTAAATCCATGATTTTGGCCGATATGAAACAGGTGGATGAATACATGGCCTTTGCCGTATGTCCGGAAGGCACGGCGGATTCCCAGATTATCGCAGGACAGGTGGCGGATTTCCTTGTCACCGTGCAGAAGATACGGTGCAGCTTCCTTTTCTACTATACGGAGAACGGACTCTGCCTTTCCGCGCGCTCCGACGGGTCTGTTAATGTGCAGATTGTCATGGAACAGCTTGGCGGCGGCGGCCATCAGACAGTGGCGGGAGCGCAGTTCGGCACTGACGGCAATATAGAAGATATAACAAAGGCGGTTGTTGCCAATGTTCGTAAACAAACGGAGGAGGAAAAAGAATGAAAGTAGTATTGCTTCAGGATGTAAAGAAATTGGGGAAAAGAGGCGATGTTGTCGAAGTGGCGGACAGCTATGGCCGTAATGTCCTCATTCGCCGCGGACTTGGCGCGGAAGGAACGAAAGCCAATCTGAATACGGCGGAACAGCGCCGTGAATCTAAAGAATTTAAATCCAAAGTGGCTGCGGACGAAGCGGTCATCATGGCATCCCAGCTGAAGAAAGTAAAAGCGGTCATCAAAGTGCAGTCCGGTGAGGACGGACGGGTTTTCGGCAGTGTCACGGCAAAAGATATTTGTGATGCCGTTAAAGAGCAGTATGGGTTTGAACTGGATAAGAAAAATATCAGGCTGAAAAATCCGATCAGGACCACAGGAGAATATGATGTGGAAGTCTGGGTACACCAGCAGGTCACCAGCGAAGTACATATTTCCGTAGTTGCGGAATAAAAATTTCCTGTTCCTGCAGGGGATTCTTTAGCAGCAGAAAATAAAAGCGGCAGTTAAAAAATAATCTTCTTCCCTTAACCGGGGAGGAGGTTTTTATTTTGGAAAAAAACCTTGCTTTTATTGTAAACTTTATTAAAAATAATAATTGACAAAAGTAAAGACGGCTACTACACTTAGAAAAGATGTTGGCTGTCCGGAAACGGGCGGAAAATAAAGGGGGAGTATTATGGGAGAAGAAAAGGTATTGTACAGCGTGAAAATGCGTTCCAGTCTTGGCGGTGCCCACGGCGTGGGCGGACAGCATATTTCCGGAGCGGAGAGGATTGTAACAAAGAACAGCGTGGAACAGGAGATGATTTCCATGCTGCACCGTGCCTGGGAACATGACCGCGGCGCGGCGGATTTTATCCAGTTCAAGGTGGAAGCGGTCAGGCATGAGGGAATCACCTGCTGCCCGCTTTTGCCTTTGTACCAGATTGACACGGCAACAAAGGAGGAAGGACGGGCGGCGGCGAAAAAAGAACTGCTCCGTTCCGGAGTCAGTGAAACCGCTATGGGGAAAGGATTTGCCATTTTGGAATCGCTGACAGACAGTATGCGCGGCGCGGCAGTCGTTGATGCGGAAACAGGAGAGCGCCTGGACGGACTTGGTATGCGCGGCGTGCGGTGCAGCTGTATGGATTGCGAAGATACGTGCGCATACGAAGCACAGATGGGGGCGAAGGGCCTGGGCGGAGAACATCCGAGGGAAGCGCTCATTCTGGCATCGAAAGTGGCGGCGGCGCCGGGGACGGTGGCGGAGCTTTGCTGGTCGGATGATCCCTTTTATGTGACAGGCTATGTGGGTTCGCCGAAGTTTGGCTACGGACGGATTACGGTGATGAAAGAAAAAGGGGATCCTATCGGCGGCCGCGTATTTTTTGTAAAGCACGGTACGGATATGGACAGGTATGTGGAGTATATGCAGCATCAGACAGTGCTGGTGAGGGTCAAATGAAGCCGGAAAATATTTTCTCCGCTCTTTCCGCGCTGCGGCAGGAAGGGCGGCTCAGGCAGGTGCAGGATCTGCGCATGGAAACGGCGTCTCTCGGTGTAGATCGTGAAGGAAAGCGGTATATCGTTTTCAATTCCAATGATTACCTGGGCATGACCCATGCGAAGGAAGTACAGGAGGCGGCAGCGAAAGCGGTTCGTTTCGGTACGGGAAGCGGCGGGGCGCGTCTTACCTCGGGGGCAGCTTTTGAGTTATCCGATTTGGAAAAGGAAATAGCCGATTTCAAACATACCGAAGACGCAGTCATCTTCAATACAGGATACATGGCGAATCTGGGAGTGCTGTATGCGCTTGCCGGAAAGGGAGATGTCATTTTCAGTGATGAACTGAATCATGCGAGTATTGTCGACGGATGCCGTATCTCAAAAGCCGAAACGGCAGTTTACAGGCACAGCGATATGGCGGATCTGGAAAGACTGCTGCAGACCGTTCCCTGCGAAGGGCAGCGCTTCATTGTGACGGACGGCGTATTCAGCATGGATGGGGATATTTGTCCGCTGCCCGCTCTGGCGGCACTGAAGAAGGACTACAGGGCCTGTCTCATCGTGGATGACGCCCATGCATCGGGTGTCATTGGCAGAACCGGCCGAGGAACGGCGGAGTACTTCCGTATGGCAGGGATCGACGTGCAGGTGGGGACCTTGTCTAAAGCTTTCGGTGCGGAAGGGGGATACATCGCGGCAAGCCGGGAAATTTGCGACTATCTGCGGAATACATCGCGGCCTTTTATTTTCTCCACAGCCATTTCCGCGGTCACGGGAGCGGCGGCCTTAGCGGCTCTTCGCTTGTTAAAAGCGGACCCGGAGAAATATCTGGGCCGTCTTCGTGAGAACACGGCTTATATGCGAAATCTCCTGACAGAAACAGGAGTCGACATTGCTGCAGGGGATACGCCGATCATTCCGGTGGCGGTGGGAGATGAAAAAGAGGCGCTCGCAACGGCGGAAGCATGCAGGAAAGAAGGAATCCTGCTGTCCGCCATCCGTCCGCCATCCGTACCCGTGGGAACAAGCCGCATCCGATTGACGGTAACGGCGATGCATACAAAAGAAGAAATGAAAAAAGCAGCAGCTATTTTAATCAGACATTGGAGGTCAAAATGAACGGAGAATTGGAACCAGGAGCGTACAAGCCGGAAGCGGCAGGCAGCAGGGAAGTCATTGTCGATGTTTGCGAAACAGCGCTTTTGGCGGCGCTTATCGGGGTGAGCGGTTCTTTTAAGATCCCCGGATTAGTACCGGGGACGGAGTTTCAATTATCGGCGCCTATCGCCGTTGCCATTTGCGGCGTCTTCGGTTTTAAGAAATACATCATTGCAGGGGTGTTGGCGTCTCTATTGAGTCTGGCGCTGGGAACGCACACGATTTTGAATGTGACGATCTCCATGTCATTCCGGCTGGCTGTAGGCGCGGTATGGCTCCTGCTCGGTTCGTCCCGATTGTTTTATATCATTTCCGGACCAATAGGGACAACCGCGGCAAGGGGAGCAATGACGCTTCTTCTGGGAAAAGGATTTTATGCCATGGTGGCGGCGGCTCTGCCGGGCATGGCGTTCACGGCGGCTACGGCCTGGTTCGTTGCGGGGGTGTTGAAGCGTGTCCGGTCGATAAGGAAAAGATAGATAAAAGACAGAAGTCATTACCTATCAGCTGGCAGCCGATCGACGTAAGCAATCGGAGGTAAGACAGAATTCGGGAAGCAGAGACTGGAAGATGAGCTGTTGGCCGCTAAACGTCATCAGAGGAATAGATTCATCACTTAGTGCCACCGCCCCGTTTCCCGCCTTTCGTTCAAAGCATTCTTGCCTCCGTTCAGAATGACGGCGGACGGGAAATCGTCATCCAGGACGTGATTAAAGGATCTGCTGTCGTGGTGAGAGGGGCGGTAAGACGTTATCCGAAGCGGCAGCGAAGGATCCTGCTAACGTGTTGCGGAAAGCAGTAAGGCGTCATCCTGAGCGACAGCGAAGGATCTGCTATAGTGATGACGTGAAAGATTAAAATGAAAGGTTTTTTCTGTCAGCAGGATTCTGTCGTCTGTAAGCTGGCAGTTTTTTGTTTGCTGATAAAAGCAGAATTGCCTGTTCTTTGTCATATGGCCGTTTCCTGTTATTTCTGCAAAGCATTTTTGCACTTGCCCTGAATGATGGGGAACGGCAAGGTATTTTCCTGTGTCCTTATCATTTGCCGTTCTATGTTGTAAAATATAAATATGTCATTATCTTTTCAATGGAATGGTTGTGAAGAAGGATCTTAGATGGAAGATATAAAGGATTTAATGGATCGTTTGAAGAACCGCATTATCAGCGGCGGCGCAGCGGATAAACCGGAACTGAAAAGGCGTCTGGATGTGATTTATGAAATCTATGCCGGCGCTGTCGGCCCGGAGGAACTGATTGTCCGCGCAAGCCGCTATGGCGCATTGAAATATATTCATCATGAAAATCTGAAGAAACGCCTTTTGGGGATTGAGCGGCTGGTTTTTGAGAGCAGGGAGTATACCGAAGAACCGCAGGAGGGAGAAATTCCTGCTATTCTTGACCGGCTGGAAGATCGTTTGGCGGAACTCCTGGCACGCCGGGCGGTGGAGGAGCGTCTGGAGAGGAAGATTTCCGAACGCCTGGAAGAAAAGCATAAAGAATATGTGGATGAAGTGAAGCGTGAACTTTTGGAAGAAGACGAGGACGATGTGGAAACGGCACAGAGCCGGCATAAAATGGAAAAGCTGGAAGCTTTGGATAAAATCAGTTTGACGAAAACGGTCATGAATGTGGTAAAGCCGGGCACCCTGTCGGAAATTGTCGGACAAAATGACGCAGTGAAAGCATTGGCATCCAAAATCGCTTCTCCCTATCCCCAGCATTTAATTCTTTACGGACCGCCCGGTGTGGGAAAGACGACGGCCGCCCGTCTTGTCCTTGAGGAAGCAAAGAAAACGGCCTGGTCAGCATTCGGAGAGAATGCGCCTTTTGTGGAATGCGACGGTACGACGCTCCGCTGGGACAGCCGTGATATTACGAATCCTCTTATCGGTTCCGTCCATGATCCTATTTACCAAGGCGCGCAGAGGGAATTGGCAGATGACGGTATTCCCGAACCGAAGCCGGGGCTTGTGACGGATGCCCACGGGGGCATTCTGTTTATTGATGAAATAGGGGAATTGGATCCTATCCTTCTGAATAAGCTTCTTAAAGTGCTGGAAGATAAAAGGGTGCCTTTCGAATCGGCGTATTATGATGAAGAAAATCCCTATGTGCCGGCGTATATCAAAAAATTATTCCGCGACGGCGCACCTGCTGATTTCATTCTCATTGGTGCGACTACACGGGAGCCGCAGGAAATCAATCTCGCTATCCGTTCGCGGTGCGCGGAAGTATTCTTTGAACCGCTTCGGCCGGAAGATGTAGAAACCATCGTAAAAAATGCGGCGGAGAAATTGAAAGTGTCTTTGGAAGACGGTGTGGCGGAAATGATCAGTGAATACACCATGGAAGGCAGAAAAGCGGTAAATCTTCTTGCCGATGCGTACAGTTTGGCAGTATATGAAGCGGGTGAGGCGGGGAAAAATTTTATTTCCCGAGAAATCATGCGCCGCACGGCAAGGGGAAGCCGCCTTACCGTATCGCATCATAAGATGGCATCGGACGTGCCGGAAGTGGGGCATGTTTTCGGACTGGGCGTTTCGGGATTTTCAGGAAGCACTATTGAGATCGAAGCGGCGGCATATCCTGCCAAAGAAGCGGGGAAGGGGACGCTCCATTTTAATAATACAGCAGGATCTATGGCGAAAGATTCTGTGGCAACGGCGGCATCGGTGGTACGCAGGCTTACCGATAAAAATCTGGGCGATTACGATCTCCATGTGAATGTGATCGGCGGAGGGAATGTTGACGGTCCTTCGGCAGGGTGCGCTGTCACGGCAGCCATTATTTCCGCAGTGGAACAAAAACCGCTTCGCCAGGATTGGGCTGTAACGGGGGAAATTTCTTTGTCCGGAGAAATCAAACCGGTAGGCGGCGTTTATGAAAAGGCGTTTGGCGCTCATCAGGCGGGGATGAAAGGACTTATTATTCCGGCGGAAAATAAGGAAGATATCGGGAAAACCCATTTCGGCATGGAAGTGGCGGCAGTACGGACGATTGAAGATGTATTGGATAAAATACTTGTGAAATAACAGGAGAAGATTATGGCTGCAACAGAACGCGGAGGCAAAAACCGGGGCAAACAAAAAAATGATACCGAAACGCTCATATTGGGACGGATGCCTCCACAGAATATAGAAGCGGAAATGGCGGTTCTCGGCGCGATGCTTTTGGACAAAGGTGCCATCGAAGTGGCGGAGAACGTGCTGCATCCCGAGGATTTCTACCGTGAGCAGGATGCGATCATTTATCAGGCGGTTCTGAATTTGTCCCGCGCAGGGAAAAGCGCGGATATCCTGACGGTCACGGAAGAGCTGCGCCGCATGGGGCGCCTTGATGATGTGGGCGGCATTATGTATGTCAATGAGCTGCCGGAGCACGTAATTACCACGAAGGGGATTGAACGCCATGTGGATATCGTGTCGGGAAAAGCGAAACTCCGCCGCCTGATTGATACGGCGGGGGATATTGCGGAAGCTGCGTATACCGAAGAAAATACGGTGGAAGAAATTGTAGATGATGCGGAACGCGCTATTCTCCAGGTTGCCAGGGAGCAAAATGTGAAAGGTTTTACCCCTGTGGGCGAAGCGGTCCAGCATACATTGGAAGATATTACAAGAAAGTACCAGAATCATGAGCTGATCACGGGACTGGCGACGGGATTTGCCAAATTGGACGCGTTTACAAACGGGTTCCAAAAAGGAAATCTGATTATCGTGGCAGCGCGCCCGTCCATGGGGAAGACGGCGATCGTTCTTAATATGGCAAAGAATATGAGTCTTTCTTCCGCGCGGAAAACAGTGGCGTTTTTCTCTCTTGAAATGGGGCGTGATGAACTGGTCCAGCGTCTTTTGAGTTCCACCGCGCTGATTGAGGGCCAGCGGCTCAAGACGGGCCGCATCAATACGGAGCAGGAATGGAAAAACCTTTCTTCCGCAGTGAGTGTATTTATGGAAGCGCCGCTGTACATAGATGATACTCCGGCCGTGACAGTGGCGCAGATCCGCGCCAGATGCCGGCGCCTGAAAGCGGAACATGGCTTGGATGCGGTCATGATTGACTATCTCCAGCTCATGACGAGCCGGAATGTAAGGAATAATGACAGCCGCCAGCAGGAAATTTCAGAGATCTCCCGCTCCTTAAAGAGCCTGGCAAGAGAACTGGAAGTGCCTGTTATCGCCTTGTCCCAGCTTTCCCGCGGACCTGACGCAAGACCGAACCACCGTCCCTTGCTCTCCGATCTGCGCGAATCCGGCTCTATCGAACAGGATGCAGATCTGGTCTGCTTTCTCTATCGCGAGGCTTACTATAACAAGGAAATTGAGGAAGGAGATCCCCGGCAGAATGAAACGGAACTCATTTTGGCCAAAAACAGAAACGGTCCTGTGGGAACTATTAAGATGTTTTTTGCCGGGCAGTATACACTTTTCTATGAGGCGACGAATCAGGAAGCGCCGCCGGATGTGGAATAAAGCGCCGGCATAACCGGGAAAGGAGGGGGCAATGGATCTTTGGGGGAATGAAGACGAAGACGAATACAGAGCGCGGAAACGGGCGGAAATATTCAGTTCGTCTTATCATTTCGAGAATTACGGAATGTTGGAAAACGCCATCCACCGGTGCCGGCTCTGCCCTCTTTGCGATGAGGGCGGCCGCGGTCCCGTACTGTCTACCGGTCCGATTGACGCGCCTTTGATGATTGTTGGCGAAGGCCCCGGCGGTGTGGAAGATGAGTACGGCGGGCCGTTGGTCGGGCCGTCAGGACAGCTGCTGGATAAAGCTCTTTTGTCGGTAGGGATTACGCGTGACCATGTATATGTCACAAATATCGTAAAATGCCGCCCCAGGGGAAACCGCACGCCTGCTATTGCAGAGGGGAATGAATGCGGCAGACGGTGGCTGGCGGAAGAAATACGCCTCCTGCAGCCGAAAGTTATCATCGCTCTCGGAAAAGTGGCGCTCCGTTTCTTTCTGGGGCATGATGCGGGTATTATCCGTTCTCGCGGCCACTGGATTGATTACAAAGGCATCCCCGTCATGCCGACTTTCCATCCGGCATACCTGCTCCGCCAGACGGGAGAGGGATTGAAAGAAGCGAAATGGCAGGTCTACTATGACCTGAAAGCGGCAAAAGACAGGGCTGCGGAAGCCGTGCCCGGCTGGGTGTGGAAAAGCGATACGCCTCCTGATCTGCTGGAAGAATTAAAAGAGGTCCGGGAGAAAAGGATGGGCATATCTTCTGCTTTTTGAAAAAGGAATTTATAAAGGTGATGGATCATGCGTATTTCAAAGCTGGACCATCTGGTGCTGGTGACAGGCGATTTATCCCGGTGTGTTTCCTTTTATCGGGATCTGCTTCATATGGAAGTGGAAGAAAAAGACGGCCGGTTTGCTCTTCGGTTCGGCACATCAAAAATCAATATCCATACCTGTCCCGGAGAATTCCAGCCGGCGGCGGAAAGGCCTGTGCCGGGGAGTCTGGATATCTGTTTCGTGACGGAGGAACCATTGGAGAGGCTTCTGGATGAGCTGAAAGAAGAAAAGGCGCCGCTGGTGACGGATATCGTGGAAAGGCGTGGCGCCCTGGGGAAAATGAGGAGCCTGTATCTGCGTGATCCGGACGGAAATCTGGTGGAAATTGCGGAATACAGAAAAGGAGGTCAGCATGCTTACCATCAATCAGGCTGATCTGTTTTATGCTGTGGAATATGCATTGGCGGCGCTCCTTTTGCTTCTCTGCACGTGGAAACGGGGGACGCTTGATATCCGGCGGCAGATAGGACGAAAGGTTTTCTTCCGCCGTCTGCTGCTGGCTCTGTTTGTGTCCGTTCCGGGCATCGCGCTTATGGCGGGAATATATTTTCTCCGGCTTGAACCGGAGGCCCGTTTCGCTGCTGTCGGTGCGGTTCAATTCTTTATGACCGTATGCAACAGCGTCATTCTCGGGTCTTCCTTTTTCCAGCGGTACCGCGTCTATCCCCGCGGGTCAGCGCTGGCGGCGGTACTTATCCTCATGTATGGGGTATCGGATTTCTTTATGCCCCGCGAAGTGAAGTACGCTGTCCTTGCGGCGTCGGTGATCGGCGGATTCCTGCTTCCTGAAACTTGGGGAAATAAACAGGTATGAGCAAAATAAAAGGCAGGATTTCCTGCCGGGATTTTTACAACAAAACCTCCTGAACCGGAATGGAACAGGAGGTCTTTTGCTGTCGTTTTATTTCTTGCGTGATCCGTAGAGGTCATTATAAATGATCCGTTCATTATAACGGTTCATGCGGACAGGTTTCCGCTCCGCGTAGCCGATGGCGATGATACAGAACGGTTCCATTTCCGCGGGGATGTCAAGAATATTTAAAAGATGCGCTTTGCGGTCAGCATAGGGATATACCTGGAGCCAGATTGATCCGAGACCCAGATGTTCCGCTTCGATGAGAATGTTTTCCGCGGCGGCGGCACAGTCAAAGGACCATTCTTCAGGAAAAGAGATATCTTCTTTTTTACCTACGATGACGATGGCCGCACCTGCTTTACGGGCAGGCCCCGCTACAAGGCTGTTGTGGGAAATCGCTTTTACCAGGTCGTCCCTGGTAACGATGATGAATTCGCGGGCTTCCTGGTTGCCGCAGGCCCGTGCCTGCATGCCCGCCTTCACGAGTGTCAGCAGGTCTTCTTCCGCGACGGGGGTTAGTTCCTTGAAGTGGCGGCAGGTGCCTCTTTTGAAAATTTCATCCATATTCACTCCTCCTTCTGCAAACGGGTGCGCCAAAAGAGGGGAATATCCCCTTGACGCGGTGCGGATCACTTCTTTTCCGCCTGTTATTATTTGTATCCATTATAGCATAGGCGGCGGGCAGTACGGGAAATAAAAAAGACCCCGCCGTGAAGCGGAGCCTTTGCCGGTTACGGAGTGCCGAATAGGAAGTACCTGACATAAAGATAAATGGTGGATGTGAGAAGAGTTACGAGCATCATGGGGAAACATTTCAGCATGAAGTGGCCGAAAGTAATATTGTACCCTTCTTTTGCCGCAAGAGCCGCGACGATGACGTTCGGCGAAGCGCCGATGATGGTGCCGTTGCCGCCGTAGCACGCGCCGATAGAAAGCGCCCACCACATATAGTCCGCGTGGGCCAAACCTAAAAGTTCCTGCATATTGTGGATCAGGGGGATCATGGTAGCCGTGAAAGGGATATTATCGATGAATGCGGAAGCGATGCCGGAAAGCCAGAGAATAGTAAACGTAAGGGCTTCCGGGTCACCGCCGACCGCACTGATGCCTGCCTGGGCGAGGGCGTTGATGACGCCTGTCGTTTCGAGGCCGCCTACGACGATGAAGAGACCGATAAAGAAGAAGAGAGAATCCCAGTCCACATCACGGAATATTTCATGGGGATCTACGCTGCAGGCAAGGATGGCAAGCACACCGCCTGTGAGGGCGATCGTTGCCGATTCGATACCGATAATATTGTGGACGATGAAGCCTAAAATGGTCAAAGCCAGAATGGTGACGGATTTCTTGAGAATGGAATAGTCCGTAATGACAGAAGAAATACTGATTTTTCCCAGTTCCTCCTCGGTCATTTCTGTTTTCGGGAGCTCCTTGCCGTAAATGATTTCCAGATAAATAATGCATGCCGCTACGTTAAGCAGGGCGATAGGGCCGGTATTCATGGCAAAATCATTAAATACGAGATGTGTCGCGGAACCGATCATGACATTTGGCGGATCGCCGACCATCGTGCCGGAACCGCCAATATTGGAAAGAAGGATTTCTGCGATCAAAGTGGGGATCGGGGTGACATGGATACGGCGGCAGAGGGAAATCGTCATGGGAGTGATGAGGAGTACAGCAGTGACGGCATCCATGAAAGAAGCGCAGAAGCCGGTAATCAAGCCGAGGATAATCAGGAGTTCTTTCGGGCGGCCTTTCGAAATCTTTACGGACCAAAGCGCCATCGCCTCAAAGAAGCCTGATTTCTTTACGACGCCGATTAAGATCATCATGCCTGCCAGGAGACCGATGGTGTTGAAATCGATGAAATGCCGGAGCGCCATCTCCTGCGTGACCAGTCCGCTGTATACGACCAGCCCCGCACCGAGAAGAGCGCATAGAGAACGGGGAATCCTTTCGGACATGATCCCCGCATAGGTCAATAGAAAGATAAAAATGGAAAAATAAAAACTGCTGTTAAACTCCATCATCCCATCTCCCCATTATAAACAACCAAAGAACGATGTATTTATTTTGAAATCCATAGATTGTAATTTATGAATAAAACAATTATTATCTACAAGTATATACGATGAAAATGAAACGTTCAATAACTTTAAGGAATTTAATTTATATACCATGGCATAATTTTTTTTTATAGGGGAGATTATTTAAACGGCAATGGAAAATATATTTTATGGAGACAGAAAAAAATTTATAAGTTTTCTGTTTCTATAATAAAAGAAATGAAATACATAGCCGGAAAGAAGGGGCAGGGGCAATTTATTGATTGCTATTGGATAGGTTTCAGTATAAAATAGCAGTGATGTACTTTTATTTCACAGAATGAAGGAGGCGCAGCAATGTCCCGTGCACAAAGCCTTTTATTTGGTGTTGCCGTCGTTTTTGCCGGCTGGAATATTTTGAACAATGGACTCAGCGTGCGGTCGGGGGCGATTGCACTGCTGATCATAATCTGCCTGGTCATCAATATTTACAATAATAATCAGAAAAAGGCGCAGCAGGAAGAAGCCATGGCGAAAATCAGGGAAAAAGAAGAGATTCGCCGTATCCGTGCGGAAGCCCGGCGGAAGCAGGGGAAAAAACATAAAAAATAACAGGTGGGGCGGCGGGTCTTATTTCTTTTTGAGAATTCCTGCCGCTTTGGGAGATTTTGATGGAAATAGCGCTGATTTACCGGTGGGCCGTTTTTATCCTGCTGGTATTAGGACTTATATTGCTCATGAAGCACGGGGTGCTTACGCCTTTCGTGTTTTGGTCGCGGATACAGTATTATACGTTTTCCACGTTCACGCTTTTCTTTATTTGGCTGGGCGCCACGCTTTTCAAAGCTGACGTTCCGTTTCTTTACACGGCGGACTGCCGCTATATCGTGGCTGCCGGACTGGTGACGCTGTCGGTCATGTATCACATCATCGTCCGCCCCGGTGCGATACGTACCCATAGGCTGAATGACATAAGCTATGAACATTTTTCTTTCTATAATTATATATTTCACTATTTTATTCCCGTGCTGATGACAGCGGACTACTTATTCTTTGTGGATAAGACGGAACTTCACGGGCATATTATGATTTCTTGGATGATATATCCCGCGCTTTATGTGGTATTCGTTTACTGGCGTGCATGGATGACCATCGTGACACACGGGACGTCCCATTTATATCCTTATACATTTATGGATCCCCGTATAAATGATGTTTTTTCCATTGCGAAAGGATGCCTGAAAGTGGGATTCCAGTTTTTCCTTATCGGCATCTGTGTTTATGCAGCGGGGAAAGGCCTTTATCTCCTGGATATACCGCCGGCTGCATGGACTTATAACGGATAAATATTTATTTAGCAAGGAGTTTTTTCTTTTATGGCACAGACAAAAAAAACGAAGGCCGGTGAAAAGGATTTTTCAGCATCTTCCGCGCCGAGTAGGAAATATCTGATCGCAGCATACATAGGCGGTTTGGCACTTGCAGGGTATGCTGCCCGCCTGGCATGGGTCTACATGACGTACCATGTACTTCCTCTTCAGGGGATTATTCTTTTTATCATTGCGGCCTGTTTCCTTTTAAATGTAGTCACGGCGAAATGCACCTATACTTTGGGAGAGGAAGGCCTTACACTCCAAAAAAAGAGTCTATTCCAAAACAGAACGATCTATGTAGCGTATAAAGATATCTTCGGTGTCCACCATTTTAAGAACCAGCTTATGAAACCGGCGACTTACCGTTATACCCGCCATATGTACAGCCAGCTGGATAACAGGGAAATATGGTCGCTTCTTTATGATATCGGTGAAGTGGAGAAAATCGGCCGCATTATGATGACCGGCTCTGCCGCTTTCTGGCATGAATTTTCGCTCCGCCTTCCTGATCGGGTGGCAATTCCGCAGGAAGAGGTAATTGCTTATGTATACCAGGGGATGAGAGAAAAACTGATCGCTTCAGGGAAAGTGCCTCCGGAGCTGTTGAAGAAGCTGAAAGAAGCGGAGGCGGCTGATGCAGAAGATGACATGACTTTTGAAGAAGGGATCGAACAGCTCCGTCAGGAAGGGACCGATATGGGCGGCAGCGATTACGAAGTGACATTGGAAGACATCAAAGAAAAAGAAGGCTTCAACGAAGAAGAGTATAACACGGCAAAGCATGACAGCGCGGAAACGGAAGCGGCAGAGAAAAAGACTGAAGCTGAAACGAATACGAAAAAATAATAAAAGACAGGATCTCCGCTTATGGATGAATATTCATGGGCGGAGATTTTATATTGTCTGTTTTTGAATTTTTCAGTTTTTTGTAGAAGAAGATCTCATTTTTACAAGCAGAAAAAATTCTAATGAACTTTTTAACAACTAAATAATTCCATTATGGAATACTTGATGGTTGATAAAAAGCAAGCTGCAGATTCTTACGGCTTATTGAAAATGGAAATCAATGAATGGATTTCTACCTGAGGAAAAGAGAGAAAATTATAAGTCGGAAAAGGAGAATGGCAGAGGAGGTAAAGCCTATATATAAGCGTTTTACAGATAGATGTATAAAATACTATGTATTCAAGCAATATACATTGATTGCAATTTATGCATATCCGCGGGTTTTTATGATGAGGAGGATAATATCGTTGATTTCAGAATCATAAATTATATCTTGAAGATAAAAATAATAAACAAAGAAGTTTATATATATTAAGAAGGAAGATAAAATACATAGTATTCTGTTTGTATATTTACAGCACGGTAAGTACAATATGTAAGGGTGTTAATGCAAATAGTATGCAATTGCGTATATATTGCATGCGATGTATTTCTTGAAAGTCCGCTCCCGGGGCTGTTTTGAAAGGAGGTCGTGGAAGTAAGAGGGAGTTGTTATTTGTTCCCGTTTAGATAATTTCATAAAGCAGACTGCAATATTCTTTTTTTATTAAATGCAAATTGTCTTCCGGGGAAGTTCTGCGATCCGATTTGAATAGGCACCTGACTCAAATCAGACCGTGGAAGATTTATAAGGAAGGTGAAACTTATGGATCCAGCCATTATTACGCTGTGCGTCCTTGCTGTTGCGGCATTTCTGTTTATTACAGAATTGATCCCGCTGGCAGTCACAGCCATGGCAGCTTGTACTGCATTAGGTATTTTGGGCGTCCTGCCGTCAAAGCAGGTTTATGCCGGTTTATCCAATTCTACCGTAGTTCTCTTCGGCGGTATGTTCGTTATCGGCGCCGCTATGTTTAAAACAGGTCTTGCGGAAGCGATCGGCATCGCCGTAGTCAAGAAAGCGGGCACCAACCAGGTTCCGCTCATGGCGGCAATCATGCTCGTTACCATTGCCCTTTCTGCCGTATCTTCCAATACGGGGACGGTAGCCTGCCTCATGCCGGTTATTATCGGTATCTGCCAGGCGGCGAATATTTCTCCGTCGAAAGAGCTTATGCCTCTGGCAATCGCTGCCAACGTAGGCGGTACCATCACCATGATCGGTACCCCGCCAAACGTTATCGTTACAGGCGCTCTGACCGCAGCAGGTCTGCCGACTTTTGGATTTTTCGAATTCGCTTATATCGGAATTCCGCTGTCTATCATCATTGTGCTCTACACACTGTTCATCGGTCGTCATTTCATCCCGGATAAACAGGCCGGCGCAATGGATGAAGAAGCGGTAAAAGCCGCAGCCGAAGAAGCGGGGGCTTCCGGTGACAGTGCTCCGAAGAGCAAAACAAAGATGTGGATTTCCGGCATCATCCTTCTGGGCGTAGTAGCCTGCATGGCGCTCGGTCTGAAGAATCTGCCGCTGCACACCGCGGCGGTAACCGGTGCCATTCTCTGTGTAGTTACAGGCTGCCTGAAAGAAAAAGAAGCCTATGCGGGGATTGACTGGGTAACCATTTTCCTCTTCGCCGGCATGCTTTCCGTAGCAAGCGCTATGGAAAAGACAGGCGCAGGCAAGATGATCGCGGATACTGTTGTAAATATGATGGGTGACAATCCGAACCCCTATGTGCTGACAGCGGTACTGTTCCTCATTTCCAACGTACTGACCCAGTTCATGTCCAACACGGCATCGGCAGCGCTCCTGGCGCCGATCGGTATTTCCATTGCCCAGTCTATCGGCGCAGATCCGAAACCGGTTCTGATGGCGCTTGGTATCGCGGCTTCCATGGCATTTGCCACACCGATGGCAACGCCTCCGAACACCCTCGTACTGGGACCGGGCGGATTCTCCTTCAATGATTATGCTAAGGTCGGCGTTCCGATGTGTCTGATTTCCTTGGTAGCTTCTGTAATCATTATCCCGATTTTCTGGCCATTCTAAGATTTGGCGGTAATGGTTGCGTCCGGGCGTGCTGTCCTCCTCTGGGTTTTTATCGGGGAGGACCGGACCGCTTATGTATTGCGGAATATTTTTGTTCCGCGCAGTGTCTGAAGGACACTTATATTCAGAAAGGTGGATTTTATTCATGGATACTCCAGGCCCACTTTCCATTTGTCTTACTAATATGGTTATCGTATTTGGTGTTTTGATCTTTTTGGCTTTTGTCATCGAGCTGATTCATATCGTTGACCCGACAAAAAAGAAAAAATAAGCATAAGTTAAATATGATTAACCTATAGGAGGTATAAAATGGATGGTTTTATGAGAGCACTTGTTTC
>ULYT01002748.1_pt1 | contig 21388 bp, 20 predicted proteins | sample 1962521 | NCBI WGS metagenome assembly ULYT01 (sample SAMEA4835873, study PRJEB28245) | human gut metagenome | biome: gut microbiome; material: fecal sample | place: Denmark | collected 2008 | reverse complement strand
GTCTGACCTTTTACTATTGCATATTTTATGATCCTATGGAATAGGACTGAACAGATTCCCTATCCTATAGGCCAGGTTCTCTTCGTCCCAAAATTACAACCCCTGCTTGAAGAATTTCCTGAAAGCGGATACCTCCGCATGGGACTGTGTGACAGATACGGCATACTTGCTTCCGCGTTTGATTCCCGGTTCATAGGTAATCGGTTCAAACTGGAACGTAACATCCGGCTTGGAAGCGGTGCAGTACCCCACCAGGGTGGACTTAATCTGTCCGCCATTCTCTTTATTGAACACAACCGGCTCCTCATGCCCTTTCAGCTCTGCGTCCACAGGCACTACGACCACTTCTCCCGGTTTATATCCTACGATGAAATTACTGTGCGTCGTGACTTTAACGACCACTGCATCCGTAAAATCCTCCATATGGCAGTATATCAACGTATACTGATCCCCTTCCGGTACACACTCGTTGAAAAGCTCTCTCATCCTCGCCTTATTTCTTGCATTTTCCTCATCTGTCGCACCGGTCAGAAGCTTCTTAACGATATCCATCAATCCCATAATAATCTCCTCGTCTAAAACAATATAAATTTAATTACACTTCACAAGTATTATTTTACCATATATGACAATACCGGAAGAACAGTACGTAAATTTACTGATCTTATGTTCCAAAATAACACAAGATTATTAATACGAATCTTTGCAATAGTTTTTATCCAAATTCACTTGTTTTGTATAGAAGTCATTCGCTATCAGAGTACATCATGGCATAGCGGAGCGCATACTCCAATAAAATTTTTTCTCAAAATACCTTTTGTTCGCTGCCATGTATTTTCCCTGTCTTATGATATCCATTCGTCCATCATAATTTTTTTCGTCCAATTATAATTGATTTTGGACGAAACATCAAATAACCGGATGAAAAACACTGTCCTCATAAGTTAATGGGTAAATGCTTGAAACCCTTCTATTTCCGACATGTTTTCACGTTTCAGTCATTCCCCTGTGTCATCAAAGCTACCGTCTCCACCTGCTCATCATTATCTAAACCTAAATGAATTACTTTTGATACATTTTTCTTATAGCAAGTATCCTCTAACGATGTGGTTACATGTCCTTATAATTTGTTTTCCATTTTTACGTCTGTAATTTCCTGCATATATTTCGAAAATCACAATCCCCAGCGCAAACAATAAAAAGATACGGTAATCCATTCCATATTTTACAGTTGCCTTGAATTGAATTTCCCCGGAAACCGCCTTCATTTGTTTCTGAGCTATCATTTCTCTAATTCTGTCAGTGCTTGTTTTACTTGAAGCGGATGGTAGTTCACTCAACACATTTCTATCAGTGATTTCAAACATTGTATCATTTACAAGCTGAGTATCGCCTAAATCATCAAAATAATAATATTTTCCATCCGTATTTCTTATCAAAATAAACTACTTACGTATTCCTTGCATACAACACTTTGAATGATTTTTAGTGCACCTAAACTCTTGAAAAAGCTTAAAAAATACATGTTGTCTTCATCGTAAAACACATTATCAGTTAAACGCTCCGGTTTTTCTTTAAAGCAATTACTTCCTATTCTTTTCTGTTTATTAGTTTCTTCGTTATAGAAATATATTCCATCATCAGCCTCAAAAAGCACATTATAACTATGCGAACTATTATTTACGATTACTTCATAGGGAGCAGATTTTTCATCAAACCTGTACGTGCCATTAAAAACGTCTCCATTCTTTCTGATAACGTATAATAAGTATGACCGTTAATAACCACGATAATTGTGCAGCATATCAGACAATTCATTATTTTTCTTAATAAAATCAATTAAATATTTTTCTGTAGTTATAAACTGCTCACCTGTGCTTTTAACTTTAGTTGCTATAACCTGCTCACCATCAAGTGATGTTACTCTAAAACCGCGAATAATACGATTACGCATCTCAACAATTTCACCAAACTTTTTAGCAATCGCCGGATTTGAATTTGCAATAGTTTTTTCAATGTGTTTCATAAGTCTTCCTGATTCTTTATCAATCAGTTCATACCACGAATACGAGCTATCCGTATCGAGAATATTCTCGATTATAAACCCATTATTTGAACTAAACACAGACAGCGCCGTGCCCAGCAACAATCTATACCTTTCTGAAGGCAAAGATTGCCTTGTACGTACCATATCATACATAATCACACCGCCTCTTCTGATCCTTGGTTGTTAATATCTACTAGATACTGTTCATACTTTCTCAGCATCATGTTCTTTGCATACTGCTCCATGTGCCCTGAAATCTGCCTTGTGGTTAAACCTTTAGCATACATACTGATGATCTTGTCATCTATACCGGAAATGTCCTTTTGCCGATTTTTTACTATCTGTGGCTCAAATGTGCCATTTCTATCTTGGGGAACATCTACCTCAAATTCACCGTATTTGCTTCGGACGTTTTTTGTTTTTGATCCATTACGACAGTTTTCTGAATGGGAGCGTGCAGACTTCGGATAGCCAAGATGGTCTGTCATCTCAGATTCCATCATAGACCTGATGGTACCCCCAAGAAGATCAGTGCATCCTGAATATCTTTTGCGGTCTTTATTTCATACTCATCCATCAGTGCGGAGATGATGTTTCTCTTCCCTTCTTTCAAAGGACCTACATGATAAACCTCTTTTTTCTTGCATTCCATAATTAAACCTCCTATAGTTCACCACTAATCTGATACTACCATAGGAGGCTTATTGATTCATATTTACAGACTTTTTTTACATACTCATTACTTTTCTATAGACATATCTTTCCCATAGGAAGAATAGTCTATTGACAAACCATCTTTACAAAATCCTTAATTTCCTTATATACGTCATCATCTAAATCCGGAAATTTTTCAAGAACAGTATTAGTCCATTCCGGTCCATGTCCTCCAACATCTTTTATAAAACATTCAAGTTCTCCCACCGGAACAATAAAAATACCCTCTTTTTTTAGTACACTGTCCATTTTCTTATATTCCTGAGTAGAATCTCCGGCTGAAAGTGCCGAAACACCTCTTTTTTTTATTTCATCCCATTTAGAAATAGTACTAATTGATGTCTTTATTTCTTTAATTTCATTATTTGATAAATATTCTTTGTTTGTTTGTTTACATATTTTTTCAATGCAAGCTTTTACGTCATTTTTATGAATTCTCTCCTTCGGACTATGAAGATTAGACACTATCATATTATATGATTTTTTTACACTATCCCACTCTATATTAAATGCCTCTAGTATTTCTTTGAACACATTTTCATCATTTAAAACATCCATATCAGGAATTAATTTTACACAAACATCAAGTGATCGAAGTGATTTAGCAATTTTCGCCATCCTATGTTTTCCACCGCAGTGAATAAATAATGTTTCAGAATATCTTCCTTGTGATTGCTTAATTCTATTATCAATAACTGAATACATCTTACAGTCAGAGTCACTCTCACACAATATTACTTCTTTATGAAATAAACTTGTCATAATATTAGAATATTTTAACAGCGGATCATTCCATACAGAACTAACTCTTTCATTTGCTAATACCGAAAATTTATTATCATTATCATCCCTTGTAACTCTAATTATCTTTACTCTTTCTGGACACACATCTAAAAGCCCCTTAATTATCTCTTCACTATGCGTTGAAATAAACGCTTGCTGATTAATACGCAAAGTTTTTCCAATTATTCTTCCCATAATATTAGCCTGTGGCGGATGCAAAAAAGATTCTGGTTCATCAATAAGATATGTACAATAATGATCAATCATCAAATATAGTAAAATTCCTGTAAAGCTTTTTATACCATCACCCTGATTTTGAACTTGTTCATATGTATCTAGTACCTTTGCATACTCTTCTTGACGTTCTTGTTCATCCGCAAACTCTTCTTTATTAAAATTCACCGCATTACCAATACACAAGGGTATATTTCCACCGTTTAATATATATGGAATCAATTTTTTCCCAAACGCTTCTTCGAAATTGTCACTTAACCACTTTCTAGAATTTTGTTCAAATGCTGCATAATGTATAGGATGATTTTTAGTATCTTTTCGAGTAATTAAAGGAGCCGGATTACTGATTGTAAGCCTATTTAATGTATCTAAATATGTGACAAATAATGATCTCGTATTATTATAATACTGTTCTGAATTGTATCTTGAAATATCATAAGAACTAACGCTAAATCTAAATCCAGAATACCCTTTGTAGGATCCATAATCATTTACTGTAGAAATTGAATCTAATAATTTAAATATATCGCCCTTTCTTTTTACTATTTCAATATCTTTAATTACGATAGATGTTTTTTGCCCTTCACATAATTGATAAATATCCTTCAATGACTGACTTTTCCCTACATTATTAGGTCCAACAAATACAACAATATCACTCTCATTTATTGTAATCTCAGTATTATTATTTAAAACCAGTCTCGAAATATATCCCCCAAACTTATCTTTCTCTTTTGGAATAATATTCCCCTTCTCAACATTTATTTCATTATTCATTTTCCAACACCCTCCTTACAATTCTCTTTTCATCTAAATCATGGAAAAATATATTAAAGCCTTCACAACTGAGTCCTCCTTCTCCCTCAAAACTGTGGTTGCTTAGCATTCTCAGCTTTTTGTAAATTGAAATTCTGTCTCAACTTAATACCACTCTTTCGCTTAACCTGTGCAATGTAAAAGATTAATACCCTGAATCCATACTTTTTAAGCACATAATTTTGAATTTGTTTATAGGTAGCCTTACTCTCAACACTTATTAATCTACTCTATCAATTTAAAACTCGACATTACTATAACATTTTAGATCCAGTTTAAAAAGTAACGCTATTACTTCCACATGCATGGTCTGGGGGAACATGTCCACCGGCTGGACTTCTTTGATTTCGTAGCCTTCCGATTTTAAAATCTTCGCATCTCTGGCAAAGGTGGCGGGATTGCAGGAAACGTAGACGATGCGCTTGGGATTCATGCCTGCCGCCGCCTTTAATACTTCTCCGCTGCAGCCTGCTCTGACGGGATCCATGACGATCACATCGGGAACCAGCCCTTTCCGGTAAAGCTGCGGCATGAGTTTTCCCGCGTCGGCCGCGTAAAATTCCGTATTTTCCATATGGTTCTTTTTCGCATTCTTTTTGGCGTCTTCTATGGCGGGCTTCACGATTTCTATACCAATGCTTTATCATAGATTTTCAGCCTCTTTACATTCCTTTTCGGCTTTCGCCCCACGCTCATCCAGAAACGCACCAATTATGCGCTCAACGGCCAGAGTTTTTGTCTGACCAACATCTTTGCAGTATGTTGCAAAACGACGCATTAGTGCCGCGTCCGTCTTTATATTAAGGGTTATATAGTCTTTTTTGTGCTGAGCCATATCTTCATACGCTCCTTCCACATAAAAATCCCACTTGTAATAGTGTAGGCGATTATACACAGCTTTTCAACACGATTGCTCGTAAACTTTTTTGTGCCTTCACTTCATTCGACACATATTCCCCTTGTATCATCAATGCTACTGTCTCCACATGAAACGATATATCATGATAATCATATTTAACGACCGCAATGCTAACAGCATGATTAATAATACGCAAAACCTTTCACCTATCTCTAAAATCCAGGTTATAGGACAAACGTGGCATTAAAAAAGCCCAGATTTCTCTGAGCCATGCCACATTAATAAATTTTTGTAAATACGCATTTTTATTAAATGCAGTATTGATATTTCTATAAATCTATTGACGTTTCATCTAAAAGAAAGTCCTCTACTCCAATATATAAAATACCATCATCATCATATCGAGGTATAATGTTATTTCTTACTACCACTATTTTTTTAAAGGAATCTCCGATTCTTCTCAAAGATTCCGTTTCCTGCATTTGTTTTTCTTTTGTATCCACATTAAGTGCTGATTGAATATAGTATCTATTACTTCCTTTATTAATAATAAAATCAACTTCCAGGTTCTTTCTGACTGTTTTTTTGTTCTCATTTTTATAATTATATTCTACGACACCAACATCTACATTTAGCCCTCTCATTCGCAGTTCATTGTATATTACATTTTCCATAATGTGTGATTGTTCATTCTGCCTAAAATTTAGTCTTGCATTTCTCAGACCAATATCGGAAAAATAATATTTATATGGGGATGAAATATACTTCCTCCCTTTCACATCAAATCTCCTGGCTTTTTCTATTAAGAAAGCATCAATAAAGTAATCCAAGTAATTACTAACTGTAAATTGAGATATCTTTATATTCTTTTCTGACATAAAGGTACTAGCTAACTTGGTTGGGTTAGATAAAGAACCAATGGATGAAGATATAATATCCAGCAAATCATCTATTATAGACACATCTTTCAAGATTTTATGACGCTCTACCACATCTTTAATATAAGTGCTTGTAAAAATATTCTTTAAATATTGGCTCTTTTCTTCATGATTTTTAAGTTGCACAGATATAGGCATACCACCGTATAAACAATATTCATCGAAAGCCTTTCCTTTATCTCCATCATAGCATGAATAAAATTCAGCAAATGAAAATGGATAGACTCTTATCTCATCGCCACGATCTCGAAATTGTGTTAACACATCTGATGAAAGCATCCTGGAATTGCTCCCTGTAATATATACATCGACATTGGAGATTTTCATAAGGCCTAATACAAGATCTACAAAGGATATCTTTGAGTCACTATTTTTCAAATATGGGTTTGAAATTTCTTCTACAAATTGAATTTCATCGATAAAAATATAATATCGTAATACATTATCCCGAATTTTTTCTCTCAGAAAATCATCTAATTCTATGGGATTTCTATATTGCACATTCTTCAAACTATCAAGAGCAATCATGATAATCTGATTTTCATTTATCCCAATAGACAGTAGATATTTTCGATACAATTCAAATAAAAGATATGATTTCCCACATCTTCTAACGCCTGTAATAATCTTTACTCTTCCATTATCTTTTTTATCTATTAGTTGATTCAAATATCTTGGTCTTTCCACTTCCATCTTACACCTCTGTTTAATAAACCTGTATAAATACGCATTTTTGTTAAATCTATTTTTATTATAACATTTTACCCTACATATTAAAGATACTTTTAAAACAAATGCGTATTACTACTTTAATCGTAAATATCAATATAAGAATGTACCATTTTAACGAAATAATTTGTACAGCTACTCTTTCATTTGCATACGATAACGTAAACAATAGGAATCTCGTATCACTTTCTTTGGAAGTGGCAGCAGAAATTCCTTTTCTTTTCTAACATCCGTTGTGGTATGTGTCTTTTGTCTACTCAACTGTATTTCTAGTCTCATATGCACACAAAAATAAAGGGTTCCAGCCATAATTACATCTTATTTCCAAGTATGCAAAAACACTAGAACCCCTTATTCTACTAAAGTTTATACCTATTTACTTTTCCCACGTATCATCAATCCCACTGTCTCCACATGCATGGTCTGGGGGAACATGTCCACCGGCTGGACTTTTTTGATTTCGTAGCCTTCTGATTTTAAAATCTTCGCATCTCTGGCAAAGGTGGCGGGATTGCAGGAAACGTAGACTATGCGCTTGGGATTCATGCCTGCCGCTGCCTTTAATACTTCTTCGCTGCAGCCTGCTCTGACGGGATCCATGACGATCACATCGGGAACCAGCCCTTGCCGGTAAAGCTGCGGCATAAGCTTTCCCGCGTCGGCCGCGTAAAATTCCGTATTTCCCATATGATTCTTTTTTGCATTCTTTTTGGCGTCTTCTATGGCGGGCTTCACGATTTCTATGCCGATGACCCGCTTTGCCTTTTTCGCCAGGCAAAGGGAAATGGTGCCTGTGCCGCAGTAGGCGTCTATGACAGTTTCTCCGCCTTTCAGATTGGCGTATGCCAATGCTTTCTCATAGAGAATTTCTGCCTGCTCTTTATGCACCTGAAAGAAGGAGTACGGGGATACTTCAAATTGCAGTCCGCAAAGAGAGGCGGTGAGCGTTTCTCTGCCCCAGAGGTGTCGGATTTTCGCACCCAGTATCGTATTTCCCGACTTGGGCTGGATATTGTGCCAGAGAGAAACGACTTCGGGCAGTTCCTTTTTTATTTCTTCTATCCACCGCTTTTCTTCCGGAAGGGTTTCGGAAGCGGTCACAAGGATAGCCATCATCTTTCCGTCATCGCCCACGCGCCCTATCACATGGCGCAGGCTTCCTTTCCGTGTCTTTTCATCATAGACGGAAATCCCGTGCTTCTCTATAAACCGCCGGGCAAACCGGAGCAGACGGTTATTTTCTTCTTTCTGGATAGCACAGGAGGAAACCGATATGATGTCATGGCTCCCCTGTCGGTAGCAGCCGAGTGCCGCTTTTCCCTTTACGAGACCTGCCGGTACGGCCATTTTATTTCTGTACGAGAAAGGATGCGCCGCCGGAAGCACGGGCCTCACCAGATTTCCCGATTCGCCGGCGATACGCTCTATCACATCTTTTACACGGCGGTATTTTACATCGAGCTGCCCCTCATAGGTGAGATGGGAAAGCTGGCAGCCGCCGCAGTTTTCATAAACGGGACACTCCGGCACCACGCGGAAAGGAGATTCCTGCTCTATGGAAAGCAGTTTCCCCAAGGCATAAGATTTTTTCAGCAGAGTGATTTCCGCGGTGACCGTTTCTCTGGGAAGCGCCCCGGGAACAAATACGGTGAACCCGTCCACACTCCCGATCCCTTCTCCATGAACACCCAGATCCCTGATTGCCACCGTGTATGCTTCATGGATTCTGACCTGTGCCTGATCGTATTTCATACCGGCGTCTCCCGATTTCCTGTTTTTCATATTGCCAAATCCGCCACTTCCTTATATCGGTATCCAATCCGCTGTACGGCATCTTCCGCCGTATCCCTGTCCGCTGTCCGATGGACAAATATGACGTATTCATCACATTCCACGTCTATAAAGCCCAGCTGAAATCCTTTCCTGCGCAGGGCATTGTCATAGTCGGCAAAAACAGAAGGGGCGGAAATAGACTTGTTTCCATACGTTCTGAAATCCGGCAGGTCGGCAGACACGCCAAAATTCCCCGTAAGCGCGCTTTCGATGCGCCACTCCAGCGTTTCCACATCCTGCTTCCAGTCAAGCCCCATCAGGAAAAAAATATGGGCTTCCTCATCCATATACTCCATCACATAGAACAGCGTGCTGCCATACTCCGCATCTTCTCCCGCACCTGAATAGTCTTTCAGCGTCTCAAAAAAAGATACCAGCTTCTTCTGCGTTTCTTCCGCCAGACAAAGTCCTGCCAGCATCGTATACCCTTTTCTTTCCGTTTCTGAAATAAGAGGATAGTCTTCCTCTGTTTCCACTTCTTCCTGCGCTTCCGCCGGTACGGGATCCGGTCTGACCAGCCGCCTCGACCAGGGAAGTCCTGTGAAGGTGCTTTTCAGATACAGGTATATCAGCGTCCCTCCGCCGATCAGCACCCACTTCGCTTTTGGGAACCCTATGGTGAACCAGACCGCAAAAGCAAAACACCACGCGATAATAAGGACAGCGTAAAATATTTTTTCTCTTCGTGCGATCCGATGGTACTCTTCTTCTGTCATGATTCCCTCCATGCTCTGTCTATTCCAACCTCATCCGCTGCGGCTGCTTTCCCGCTCCTGACTTTTACTCCATTCCATTATACATGAGGAATGAAATATAAAAAACGTGTACCGATTTATTTGTAAAACATCTCAAAAGCAGGCTTCCCCGAATCTGTGAAGCCAAAAAGAATGTCCGCATCTTTTCAGGCATGGCATATCAAATCAAAAAACTTCTCACCGCTCTTTGCAAAAAGCGTTTCTTCTATTTTCGCCGGAAATGTTCGGTGTCATATTCCCAGCTCCTGTCCTATTTGAAATCATATCTTGCTCGCGAAATCCGCCGCTTGCTGCTTGCCGTTATTTTGTTTATACTGAGGACATTCAATATTTTCGGTCATAATACAGGATGACTTTATGTTGTCAATAAGAAAAGCTGATCCGCATGAATTGGAAAATATCCGCACTTTTTACCATCAATTAACGGATGCCTGTCAGCGCGCCCATTACGACATCGGATGGAAAAACGATATATATCCGTCCCCGGAATTTCTGAAAGAATCCCTTTCCGCCGGTGAATTGTACATAGGGCTCATGAACGGCCGCATGGCGTCGGCCATGATTCTCAACCATGAATGTAATGACGGTTATCAGGATATCACCTGGCCGGCAGCACTGCCTCCCGCCTCCATTACACTCATACATGCTCTCGGCGTGCATCCGGAATATGCCGGGCAGCACATCGGCCGCCGGATGGTAGAGTTTGCTGCGGATAAAGCAAAGACTGCAGGACAGAAGGCTCTCCGGCTTGACGTACTGAAAGGGAACACCCCGGCAGAAAAACTATATACCCACTTCGGCTTCCAATCCCGCGGTGTTGTCAGAATGTATTATGAAGATACCGGCTGGACTGATTACGAGGTGTACGAATACTTGCTTTCCTGATTTTGATCATATATTCCGTTCCATTCTGCATATCAGATTTTGGAAAATCTTCATGTCAGATATGATCTTTATCATTACAAAAGAAACCTCTCACATTACTTACGGAAGCGTTTCTTTCTTCTATTTCTGCCAAAAGTGTTCTCAGCCGTATTTTTACGGCTCCCGTATTTGTTCCCTGATCCAGGCTGAGCACCGTATAGAATTTTCCTTTTTCTTTCAATTTCTTTTCCACTTCATCCGCTGCCTCTCTATCCAAGCCGCAGCTGACGGAACGCAGCGCTACGAGTTCCAAACCGTGTTCCCGGATCACTCTTTCGCAGGCTTTCCGCAGCAGGTAAGAGGATGACCGGGCTCCGCCCGGCAGGCGGTCTTTCTCAAGAAGTGCAAGTCCTTCCCCGGACAATACTGCCGCACCTAAAGTCTCTGCCATGTAAGGAACACCTTTGTGGATCTGCACATCTCCATGGAAAGGTCTTCCGGTGAGTACAATCCCTGTCTTGTGATTCTCCTTTATCCACAAAAGCACTTTTTCCGTTTCTTTTTTATATTCGTTTTCATACCGTGCTAATCTTTCATATCCCGCTTCTACTGCTTTTTCTACATCCTCTTCCGAAAATTGCGGCAGTCTCCGTACAAGAACTTTTCCCAGTCTTTTCATACCGAACTCCGGAAGTGTGGGATGAAGATAGGGAATTTGGGCTTTCGCAATTTGTTTTTTCATAAATTTTGCCAATACATGGCCGTAGAGTGCATGCCGTTTTTCATCGGTAAATGAATTGTGCCACGCTCTTGTATGTGCGGGGAACCAGATCATATCCGGTTTCCGCCGGATCAGATTTTGCAGATGCCCATGAGCCAGTATACAGGGATGACAGTGCACGCGCTGCGGAATGGTCATCGCCGCCTGTCTCGCATCTTCTTCATTCCATTCTGATGTCATTACACGATATCCGAGGCTATTCCAAAATCCCGCCCAAAAAGGAAAATCCGACCACATATCCAAAGCGGCGGGTACCCCTACGATTCCCCTGCACTTCCCTTCAGGCGCTTCTTTTTTAAATACATGATCTTTTATCCACTGGTACACATCCGGACAGGATGTCTTATTTCTTTCTCCGGTCAGTATGATTTCTCCCGTTCCGCATCGATTTCCCGTCACAAAAATTTCACCGCCGGAAAAACGGCGCACACTGACAGCGCAATGATTGCCGCAGCCGGGGCAGGTCCGGTTTTCCGTTTCCATACGGAACGCTTTTATTTCCGCAGCACCTGGCAGGGAAGAAGCATGCTGTTCTCCAAATTGATCTTTGGCTTTAAGTGCCATTCCATAGGCACCCATGAGGCCCGCAATATCCGGACGGATGACTTCCTTTCCCGTCAGACGTTCAAAAGCGCGGAGTACCGCGTCATTATAAAAGGTACCGCCTTCCGCCACGATATGATCCCCCAGCTCTTCAGCAGACTCCAGCTGAATGACGCTGAAGAGCGCATTTTTGACCACCGATACGGAAAGCGCCGCCGCAAGATCTGCCAATCCCACACCGCGGTTCTGCACCTTTTTCACATAAGAATTCATAATAACCGTACAGTGCCTTCCCAGATCGGGCATCTTCTCTGCCAATGCCGCCTGCCTTGCAAATTCCTTAATATCCATGTGAAGATGATCTGCAAAAGATTCCAGAAAAGAACCGCAGCCGGAGGAGCAGACTCCATTTAAAGAAATATGGTCTATCCTTCCATCTTTTAATCGGCAGTACTTCATATCCTGTCCGCCGATATCCAAAAGTGCCGTCACTTCCGGGCAGAAAAATCTGGCAGCCCGAAGATGCGCCATAGTTTCCACTTCCCCTGTATCCAAACAGAAAGCCTTACGGAGAAGTCCTTCCCCATAACCGGTAACTCCGACACCCGCCAGGCGGCACTGAGAAGGCAGCACCTCATACATAGCAAGCAGAATTTCTTTCGCCCGGGAAATCACATTTCCCCGATGACTGCCATACCACTCTCTGAGTATCGCACCATCCTTGTCGATGAGTACAGCCTTTAAAGTCGTCGATCCGGCATCTATGCCCATCCACACAGCCCCGGTATATTCTGACAAAGGATATCGTCTGACCGCGGCAGCGGCATGTCTTTTCACAAAATCTTCATACTCCTGCGGAGAAGAAAAAAGACCTTCCACCATTTCCACAGAAGAACTGGAGTCCGCCTTTTCTTTTTCCATATGCAGTTTCACATTTTTTAGATCGGCCGATTTCGATTTTTCAGCTGAAATAGCCGCGCCAAAAGCAAGGTAATATTCACTTTGGGGAAGAAGAACCGCATGATCCCCGTCAAGAGAAAGCTCTTCCGCAAAACATTTTCTCAGTATCGGAAGAAATGTCAGCGGTCCTCCCAGAAAAGCGACACGTCCTTCTATCGGCCGGCCGTGGGAAAGTCCAGACACGACTTGGGCAACCACGGCATGAAACAGGGATAGTGCCGCATCCGCTTTTTCTGCTCCTTCATTCAGCAGCCCCTGGATATCCGTTTTTGCAAAAACACCGCATCTTGACGCGACAGGATACACTTTCATCCCTCTGCCGGCAAGATCATTAAGTCCCATGGTATCTGTTCCCAAAAGCTTTGCCATATGATCCAGAAACGCACCCGTACCGCCGGCACATATCCGATTAACCCGCTGATCCACCACCGGATGCAGATAAGTGATTTTCGCACTTTCCCCGCCAATCTCAATCACTGCATCCACATCTCCGCCAAAACGGGAAAGATAATTCGTCTGTGCAGCAATCTCCGGTATAAAGGACACGCCGAAGCGTTCAGCGATGTCCTCTCCCCCCTGTCCGGTCATGCAAAGAAATGCTTCACTTCCTTCATACACAGCCACCAGATCGGTCATCACCCGTTCCACAGTCTCCATCACACGGCAGTCATGATGAATATACTGCCGCCAAAGAATTTTACCGTCGGTGTCTAAAACGATGCATTTCACTGCCGATGCACCTACATCCATTCCGACATGTATATGTTTTCTCATCTTCTCTCCCGTCAACAGCCTTGAAGCACAGTAAACCCTTTCTGTATTTTCATTTTGTGCTCATACAAAACACATCTTTCCCTATTATATACTATGAACTTTTTATTTCTTTCAATGAAAACGAAAATAAGCCATCATGGATCTATCTTTTCCATAATGGCTTTTTTCATTTCTCCTGTCAGAAATTAAACTGCGCGGAAACGGCAAAGGTTCTTGGTGCACCGAGGCCGATATTATTGCCTCCAGCTGCATACCAGTAATCTTTGTTCAGCAGGTTATAGCACCAGGCGGACAAAGTCACCGGCTGTTTTCCGAAGCGGGTATCCCAGGAAATGCCAAGATCTACCAGTGTCTGTCCGCCAATTTTCAGCGGCTTTGCATAGCTTGCTGTATTCCTGATCAATGTGGATCCCGTATAACTCAGCCGCCCGATGAAGCGTAAATCATCATTGGGTTTGTATACAAGCGCCAAATCACTGCTCCACTTCGGCAGCGCGTCTACTCTTCTTCCGTCATTCAGCCCTTTATAGGTCTTTGTCTGTTTGGCATCCATATAGGACACACCCCATATATAGCTCCATTTTTCTCCTATGCTGCCGGCTGTGGAAAATTCTATTCCCCTGTTCCTCTGCTGACCATCCAGTTTATACGTTTCTGTTCCGTCAGCATTTGGAACTGCTATTCCATTTGCCTTTTTAATTTCATAAAAGCTTAAGGTATTTAATACTGTACCGTTCTTAAATTTGAAGCCAAATTCATTTTGTTTCGTTTTAGACGGCGGGAGAATATCCCCTCTATTGGTATAACGATTACCGACTGAACTGCCTTCTACGAAATTTTCCGTATGACTTGCATAGAAAGATATGTTCGGCGTAAATCTGTATGTCAACCCCAGAATAGGTGCTTTAGCGTGAGATTTAACACGACTGTTATTCACATAATTGTTATTATCCACTTCATGTCCATGATAGCCGAAAGTCAAATGTAATTTTTCATCCGGACTGGAAATGGTATCTATCAAAGTCCATCCTCGCATGATGGAGTTAAAATGATGAGTTACAGGATCCCATACAACCTGCGGTTTTGCAGAAGATGTCCCAGTATAAATATTTCCTGTAATCGAATATTTATTTGCGGCGGTTACATTATTATCTCTGTACCGGCTGAAACGCGTGAAATCTATGCTGGCAATCCATTCATTCTTCCAATCGCCAAGCATAAAATTCCCTTTAAAACCCGTATTGAAATAAGTGTAATGATGAAATACAGGCATCTGTGTATAGGTTCCCTTATAATTTCCATTCATATCTTGAAGTACGCGGCCTGACCACTGCTGAAGCCAGCTGGAGTATTTTTCCCAACGCCAGCCGAAATTAGCGAACCAAGTCAGGTCTTTATTCAGATACTGTTCATGATTCAAAATGAAAGTTGTATTTTCATATTTATCATTAGACCATTTCGGAGATAAATTATTCGTATTTTTAGGAACTTTGGGCAGCGCCGGTAAAGATCCTAATCCAATGGTATTCGAACGTCCATACTGGTCATCATAGTCATAACTGAAGAAAATATTGCTCTTGCTCCGCTTTGCCCTATGGTCGATATTGACCGCTATATCCCGTTTCTTATCTTTCGTGCCGTCAACTGCCAGATCTCCGTTTGCATGTAATGCATTAATACGGACCCCCCATTCATTATTGCCGCCAAAGCGTTTTCCCAAGTCTATAGTTTCCGTGAAATAGGAATCGCTTGCCCAGGAGAGTCCTGCACTGAAATTGGGTTTATCCTGTGCTTTCTTCGTTGTTGCACTTACTGTGCCGCCAACAGATCCCGCCATAAATATGCCTACCCCGTTTACACCGATATTAGGACCGGATAGAACTTCCATTTTATCCATATAATTGGTTGGCATGGTCATTTGATGACTCATACTCGGAATTCCGTTAAGCGTCCAACTGCCGCTGCCAGCTGAAAAACCACGAATATACAGATTTGTATCCATAGAACCTTTAGTCGTCCTCACTGACGGAGATAAAGAAAGTGCATCCATTGCACTTCTTCCCGGCTGGGAAAACGTTTCTATGGCCTGTTTTGTAAAAGTCATCTGCTGGAACGGAACATCGAGCACATCCTTTTTACCCAAAGCACCCACTTCCTGTTTCGTCCCGATCAGTCCCGATGCTATCGGCGCGGACTGCGCATTGTCCGCATCATAGCGTTCCCCAACGACATTGACTTCATCCATCTGCCAGACAGCGGAAGCGTCCATTCCTCCGCACACGGCTGCAGATAAAGCCAACATTATGACTGCCAATAATTTTTTTCTTTTCATCATCGTCATCCTCTTTTCTGTTTTCAATCCGCTCCGGATCTGTTTGTTCCTATTATAAAGTAGAGGGTAACCCGCAGGTCAATACTTAATTAGCAAAATATTACAAATGGACATGATTTGTTTATTGTATTTTTAAGCTGCTTCTTATTTTTATGCTTGCGGTAAACAAAAAGCAGGCCTCCCACCTGCCTGCCGCTTTACTGCTATACATCCTCCGGATAAAGTCCCCTGTAAAAAATAGTAATGGCATCACTGACGCGCACCGCCGGACATCGGATAGTATAAAAAGGAATGGTATACACCCTTTTATTTAAGACTGCCGGTACCTGTCGAAACGCCGGATGGTCATACACCCCCTGCAGTACATTTTCATCCCTCTCCGGCACGGACTGGATAAAGATCACGTCCGGTTCTTCCATCATCAGACTTTCAAAACTGAGAATTTCCTCATTCCCCACGTCTTCCGCTTCTTTGCCGATCACATCGCCGCCAAGCCGCGTCACAATATCTCCGGCAAGAGTACGGGGCGTATAAATGTAAAGTCCTTTAGAAAGGGAATTGATGATCAGAACTTTCTGTCTCTTCGGCGAATCCTTTACTTTTTCCATTTTAATCTGTAAATCCTTTTGTATCTTCCCTATGATTTCTTCTGCCTTCCGGTTCTTCCCCACGATCTTTCCCACATCGGAAATATATTTCAGCTCATCTTCAATAACATGTTTTTCCGAAAAATCCGCCATATTAGTCAGCGTCATGTATACCGGCACATTTCTTTGGTGCCAGAAATCCCAGGTCCCGACAGAATTGGCTTTCCCTGTAAAATCAAAAAGCCATCCTAAAATAAAATCCGGTTTCATGGCAAGCGCCTTTTCCTGCCCGATTGTCCGCGGCACTGTCATAGGCAGCTGCCTAAATAAAATCCGGTTTTCTTCCGTCAGATGTCTTTCGTCATCAATGCCGGTCGCTGCAATGATCTGTTCCCCCGCCCCCAGTTCAAGCAGTGTTTCAATGGAGTTCTGCCAGAGTGCAATAATGCGTGTCGGCGGTTTTTGATAAACAGTGCTGACTTTTTTACCTTCGCTGTTATAATTTTCAATCGTTACAGGAAATTCGGCATTAACAATTCGCGCAGCATGATTTTCTTCCCTCCCCGGCGCAGTATGTATCCCGCATCCGGCAAAAATGGCTGCCATGCCTGTGATCAGAACAGATAAAATCAATTTGCGGTACAAACGCATCACATCCTTCCCCATATATTCACAGCTGCCCTGAACAGTTTTTCCCACTCATTTCTTTTTGAGTCTTTTCTTTCTATTATGCTATTATAAAGCAGCGGGTAACTCCCAAGTCAAACCGGCCAGGAGGTTTTATGAAAAGCGGACGAAAATATCTGACTATACGTAAATTCAGCGAATTGACGCACACCACCGTAGACACACTTAAACACTATGATGAAATCGGACTTTTGACCCCTGCTTATATTGGAGAAAATAAATATCGCTACTATCTTCCCGAGCAATCTCTGATACTGACGCGCATTCTCTTCGGCAAACATGCCGGCATCCCGCTGAAGGAGATCCGGAGTTTTATTCACAGCGGCCATCATACTGACGCTATACAGAAGTATAATGAAATCATAAATGACCTGCGGGCCCGCGGAAAAGAAACCGATGCCATAGTCAGCACCATAGATAATCTTCGTTATTATTACAGCTTATCCGAAAAACATCCTCCCAGAACTCTGTTTTCCCTTTACCTTCCGGAATGGTTCATTCTCTTTTCCGAAAAATCAAAAATCGACGCCGCCCATGAATCCTCTTCTTCCGATATCGCGAACAATCTCTTTTTAGAAGGATTTAACGGGCAGAAATGGCCACATTACCTCTTAGGCGCCCTTCTTCCCGAAGAGAATATAAAGACCAGGAATTTCTCTGAAACGAAATATTTCCTGAAAATAGATACACCCCAGCTGTATGACAAAGCAAAAATACGATTCGTTCCTAATGGAGAATGGCTCTGTATGCTCTTTTACAGCAAAGGAAAAGGGCTTTCTGAAAATCTCGGTTTCTACCTGGATACTCTTGAAAAAGAAAAGATATCCGTCAGCGGCGATATATTTATCATGGATGTGGTAAACAGCCTGATTACTTCCAATCCCGACAATTACTGCACGATGATCTACGCACTCAAGGAACGGCAGACCCATGAACAATTCTGACAGAACAAAGATCTTTATCTCCATCAAACTGATCCCGCAGCGGCGGGACGGCACATTCTTCCCTTTCATCCACTTCCAGGAAGCATGTTATATCTTTTTGCAAAAACTGTATCCGCTTTTTCAAAACAGTAAAAACCCGGAAGACATCCACCCCCTGCTGGGCGAAATACTTCTTATCCTGTCCGCCGATACGGAAAAAGATTACCTTCACGCGCTGGATTTGTTTTCTTCATGCAGGCAGATCCTGGAGCTATGCAATGAAATATGCCAGCAGGCAGACTGGAATTTTTCTCTTGACCTTGCGATCGCTGCCGATGCGGGAAGAGCGGAAAAACTCATCATTCCGGGATCCGGCCCGTTTCCGGACGCCGTTGCCTGGACAGGAATCCATGAAGAAAGAGCCTCCCGTATCAGCCACGCCATGGAAAAGGGAGTCCATAAAGATGCCCTGATCACCCACTCTTTTTATAAACACCTGCCTGAAAAAGCAAAAGAGAAATACGCCACCCTTTACTATCTCCACCATATCTGCTGCTATGCCAAATAATAAAAAAAGTAAAGTGCCTCTTCCAAAACACACTTTACTTTTTTATTTTACATTCGATTCATTTCATCTAAGGTAAGGGCAAAACTGCCGGCAAAGTGTTCCAGAAACCAGTCCACTTCTTTCAGGTGCAGATTTTTTAATTTATTTTCCGTTGTGCGGAAAGCTTCTTCAAATTCGCTGTTCCCCGCCTGTATTTCTTCGGCGCATTTCAGGTATGCCGACAACGTGTCCGCCGCTTTCGCCAGCGGCCATAAAGGATCATTTTCCATGTCTAAAATATAGGGGCGGTAGGTGTCTTTCAATTCGTCGGGAAGCGTTTCCAAAAGGCGCCTTCTTGCTTTATCTTCTATCTCTTTATATTTATCATGCAGATCCTCTGTGAAATATTTCACGGGAGTGGGCATATCGCCTGTAAAGACTTCTCCCGCATCATGATAAACAGCCAGCATGGCACAATGCTCCGCATCGCAAGGTTCATGAAAAATTTTTTCACGGATCACTGCAAGTCCGTGGGCAATCATGACGGTCTGCAAGGTATGCTCCGCGTCATTTTCCGGAAAGGAATTCCGCATAAGTCCCCAGCGCTGTATATATTTCATTCTTGCGAGGTACGCAAAAAAAGTGTGCATATTATCTCCCCTTTATTCCACAAAGCCAGAAATGACGAACCGGGCCGCTGCCCTGTCCGATGGGTTCGTCTTTTGCCGCCTCGATAGCGCCGGTAAGATATTCTTTTGCTTCCGCAGCAGCCACCGGCAGTGTTTTTCCTTCCGCCAGTTTGACGGCGAGCGCTGCGGAAAGCGTGCAGCCCGTACCGTGGGTGTTTTTCGTTTTAATCCGCTTTCCTTCATAACGATAAAATTGTTTCCCGTCAAAAAGAATATCTACTGCATCATGCACCCGGTGCCCGCCTTTAACAAGAACCGCGCAGCAGCCGTATTCCATTATTCTTTCCGCCGCGTTTTCCATATCCTTTTCCGTTTTTATTTCCAGTCCCGATAATACTTCCGCTTCGGGAATGTTCGGCGTGATGAGATCCGCTTCAGGAATCAAAATATCTTTATACGTTTCAATGGCTTCTTTTTCCAAAAGAACGGCGCCTGTGGTGGCAACCATAACAGGGTCAACGACAATTGCCGGTCCTTTGTGTCCGCGGAGAAATTCCGCCACTGCCGAAACGATGGCAGGGGTGCTGAGCATGCCCGTTTTGACTCCGTCCGGAGGAATATCGCTGTATACCGCTTCCAGCTGGGCGGTCACCATCTCCACGGGAGTATTCACCACCATGGAAACACCAGTCGTATTTTGCGCGGTGAGTGTGCAGATGCAGCTCATGCCGTAGGCGCCAAGAGCAGCAAAGGTTTTTAAATCCGCCTGTATCCCTGCACCGCCGGAGGAATCTGAACCGGCAACAGTAAGCAGTTTCTTCATCAGTCTTCCTTTTTCAATTTTTTCAAAGCCGGAGTGAAATAGGCAATGAGTTTTCCCTGTTTCCACGCCATATCATAGTCAACAACGGAGATGGATGCCAAATCAGGCTGAATGCCCGCCCCTGCCGCTTCAAGAAGGTAGGACTGGAGGAAAGGATGGTGTCCCACTAAGGCCAGCGGTCCTCCGTCCGTTATGAGATGATTCTCAATCTGCCTGAAATCGCCCTGTAAAAGTTCTTCCGTCAGGTGGAGCCCTTCGGCAAAACATTCTTCCGATAAAATCCTCGCCGTCTGGCGGGTACGCATGAAAGGGCTGGCAAAAATGCGGAGCGGCCGGTCTTTCAAAAATCGGGCAAGCATGCGCGATGTGGTCCGCACCTGTTTCTTTCCTTCTTTTGTCAGCCGTCTTTCTCTGTTCGGCACATCTTCCGTCTGGGGAACAGCTTCCCCATGCCGCATAAGAATTAAGTACATCGCTGCCTCCTTATTCCGATTAATTATCCGATTCTTTACCGTTCTTATCCATATCAGCAGCGGTAAAGAATCTTTTTTCATTATACTGGTCTTTTTCGTCTTTGCTGGTCGCGTATTTCACAGATAAATTTTTACCGACGGTTGTAAATATCTGTTCCACAGGCCCGCCATTGGCAAGGACTCTGGAAATAGCAGCACGTCCGTCCTTCACCCTGACAAGTGCCGTAATTTCATTCTTCATGGCTGTTTTTGTTTTTCCATTGTCTTCAGGCACCTGTACCCGTTCGGAAAGTTCCACGACGGACAGTTTCTTCAGCTGCTCCGGCGCCATGTACATGCGGTCCGCCGGAAAATTGAAATATACGGTGCCATCCATGATGCGGAGTGCCCGCGTTTTGATATAACTTCCGCTGGGCTGGGTAAGCTGGGCATGATCAAGAATAAGCGCTCCCTTCTGCCCCTTACTGATCACCAGGTAAATCGTTTCCCCCGTTTCCGGTTCCCGCTCTCCTTCCCACTTCGTTTCCGTTATGGGTACGTTCACCGCTATGTAATTTCTGTCGTAAAAATCCCCTTGAAATTCAATCGCCGCCGGCACCTCATATTCTTCTCCGTCAAGAAGGGTGGAACGGTAATCCGCCCTTGTCCATACCAAAAAGGCAAGTTCAAAAACGGCAGTGATCAGGACGAGAAGCAAACTGTACTTTCTATTCACGGCGCTCCCCTCCTTCCTCCGTTTTCCTTTCCGGCAGATCGG
>ULYT01016309.1_pt1 | contig 22215 bp, 24 predicted proteins | sample 1962521 | NCBI WGS metagenome assembly ULYT01 (sample SAMEA4835873, study PRJEB28245) | human gut metagenome | biome: gut microbiome; material: fecal sample | place: Denmark | collected 2008 | reverse complement strand
AGAAAATGAAACTGGAAGGTTTTAGTAAAGAAATGATCAAAAAGCTTACTGGGGTTGTTTTGGACTAGTATTTTTTTCAATAGGGGGTTTTTAACACAGCAGGAAAAATAGCAGGCGATTGAACGAAAGTTAATAAAGAGCAATAACATTTGAGTTTTTTCACTCAAAAAGTTACAGCTCTTTTTGCAGTTAGTTATTATTTATATTGGAATTGGGACATAAAGGCTTCGATTTCATCAGGTTCTTTGATGATGTCTTTACTTAGGTTAATACAGCCATCTTCTGTAACAAGTACATTATCTTCAATACGAATACCGATATTTTCGTCTTCTAAGTAGAGTCCAGGTTCTATTGTGAAAACATTTCCAGGTTTTAGTTTATAACCGGCTATGGAAACATCATGTGTTTCTAAACCTAGCATGTGGGAAACGCCATGCCAGTAATAATCAGATATCTGTTTTCCATGTTTTAATAATCCAATTGCACTTAATTCTTCTTGATAAAAAGTAAGCAGTGCATTGTTTAAATCTTTTAAAGTTAGTCCTGGTTTTACCATTTCTATGATTTTCTTATTTCCTTTTAAGACGATTTCATAGATTTGACGCTGGCGTTTTGTGAATTTTCCATTGACTGGGAAGGTTCTTGTGATATCTGCATTCAAGTATTGATAGCTGGCGCCTAAATCACATAGCACCAAAGAGCGATCTTTTACTTTCTGGTTGTTGTCGTCGTAATGCAGAATGGTCGCATTTTTTCCACCAGCAATAATAGAAGGGAATGAATGTTCACACTGGTTCATCTTTAAAACAAAATCAAAGTAAGCTTCCAGTTCGTTTTCATAAATGCCGCCATGAGCATGTTTCATCATATTTTCAATCGCTTCTTTAGTGATTGAAATTGCTTTAGTTAGTTTCTTGATTTCGTCTTCATCTTTTATCATACGAAGTTCTGCCATTATTGGCGCAACATTTAACAAATTGATATGTGGATAACGTTGTAAAAGTTCTTTTGAAAAACGAATGGCTTCACTGTCCTCTTGAAAAGCTTCCTGTTTTGTGAAGTCTGCATATACATCGATTTTTTCCATATTGTTAAACATACGTGAAAAGATGGAAGAAAGTGTATCCCACAAATCTCCTACTTCGTATATTTCTTCGATTTCAGAAATATACGATGCATCTTCTGGCAGTATTCTTCCTCCGACCCATTTTGCAAGTTCTTCATCATAAGGTTCTATAAACAAATATTCATAAGTCATTCCCTGTATATTTCCTACAAGTAATATCATATTTTCTTTATCTAAACCTGTCATCCAGTAATAACTTCGATCAACAGAAAAAGGATATTTTTCATCACCTACTTTATAGGGTGCTTTTCCACTGAAAAATAAAGCAATACTGTTGTCTGGAAGTTTTTCCATAAAGCGCTGTCTTCTTTTTTGATACATATAAATACCTCCATTTACTACTTCCTATTATAGCAATACCCTCTTACTTTGCATAGACGATACGATAATTTACTGGTATAATGCAAGTAGTGTTAGGGGTGAATATATGGAGTATACAGCATTAGTTGTAGCGGCAGGAAGTGGAAGTCGTGTTGGATTAGGTTATAATAAAATGTTATATAAACTGCAGAATGGAAATACCATTTTAGAGGAAACGTTACAGGTGTTTCAACAGGATGCAAGGTGTCATCAAATTGTGGTAGTCGCAAGTGCACAGGATATGGAAACATTTCATGAAGTGTGTGATGAAAAAAATATATGTATAGTAGAAGGTGGAACAACTCGTCAGGAATCCGTATGGAATGGGCTGCAGAAAGTAAACTGCTCACATGTCTTGATTCATGATGGGGCAAGACCATGGCTTAGCATCGATTGTATTGATCGAATTGTGGAAAAATTAGAGACGTGCAATGCGTGTTTGTTGATGGTACCGGTAAAGGATACAATCAAGGTTGTGGAAAATGGAATTGTGAAACATACCCCACAAAGAAGTACACTTTGGCAGGCACAGACTCCACAGGCTTTTCGAACAGAATGTATAAAAGAAGCGTTTGAGGTTGCATTTGAAAAAGGGATTGAGGCAACAGATGATGCCCAAATCATGGAGTTATGTGGAAAAGAAAAAGTAGAAGTTGTAGAAGGAAGTTATGAAAATCAGAAAGTAACGACCATAGAGGATTTACAAGGAAAGTAAACAAAGAAGCGTAAGATTTACAACAGCCACTCTGTAAAATCTTACGTTTTTACACTCAAAAATATAGAATATTAGGTGTAAGAGAATACTGCTAGTGTATTTGATTACAGTTAAAATAAAGAGGCTATAACTCCAATAGATAGATCTGTTTAATTAAGATCTTCTATTAATTTATAGCCTTTTTAATTTTTATAAACTATGAGCATAATTCTATTTAATTTTGTTTCATCCAGTTACCTTTTTTATAATATAAGAATAACCATAAGGCACTGGCAAACCATGTAATTGGCCAGCCCATGAAGACAACTCCAATATCATGAAAGATAGGTACACTTGTTAGAATCCATGCCATTCTAAGAACACACCAGCAGCTAATCATAACAATCATAGGAATGGTAGTAATACCAGCCCCTCGAATAATACCGCTAAATGCATGGGATATCGCAAGGAAAATATAACAAGGAGCAAGTATATGAAGCATATACAAACCATAATGAATAACCTGCTGGTTATCTGTAAAGATAGAAAGAACTTGAGGGCCAAACAATTCCAATAGAATAGATATAACTACGGTTGTAGCTACACTCATGAAAATACCCGTTTTCGCACCTTGATGAACACGTTCTAGTTTGTTAGCTCCCATATTTTGTCCTGTAAATGTAGTAAGTGCCATGGAGAAGCTCATGACAGGCAGAATCGCAAAACCATCAATTTTTGTATATGCTCCACATCCTGCCATTGCAACAGAACCAAAAGCATTAATATTGCTTTGTACAATGACATTTGAAAAAGAAACAACACCATTTTGAATACCACTAGGTAAACCTAAACGAATAATTTCTATTAAGCGTTCTTTATGGAACCGTATCTTTTTAAGTGTTACTTTATATTCCTGCTTTGTTTTTATTAATAAGATAAGAGTTAAAATAGCACTGATGGTTTGTGATATCAGGGTTGCCCACCCAACTCCGGCAATCCCCATTTTTAATACGACAACAAACAATAAATCTAGAATAATATTTGTTATACTAGATACAATTAAAAAATATAAAGGGTTTTTGGAATCTCCTACAGCACGTAAAATTCCACTTCCCATATTATAGACAAGAACAGATAAGATTCCACAAAAATAAATACGAAGATATAATACAGAATTTCCCATAACATCTTGTGGCGTTCCAATCCATTGAAGGATCAAAGGAGAAAGAAGAACGCCTACTATAGTCATAATGATCCCTGCAGCAATACTGAAAGCTAAAGATGTGTGAATGCTGTCTTGTAAATTTTCTATGTTTCTTGCGCCAAAATATCGTGAAATAATAACACCGGCCCCAACCGATATTCCCATAAAAATACTGACAAGCAAATTGATGACTGGGGCACTGGAACCTACAGCTGCCAAAGCTTGCGGCCCTATATAATTACCTACAACGATAGAATCGACAGCATTATACATTTGCTGGAAAAGATTTCCTAACAATAAAGGTACAGAAAATAGAAGAAGTTGTTTCCAAATGGTACCTTCTGTCATTAAACCGCTTTTTCCTCTTTGTTCCATCAAATCATCCCCTTATATAATGTATATTATGACATTATTTTAACATGAAATTTTCTTTATTTTCCAATTCTCTTTCATATTCTTACTTTTTTATAAAGTTACTTTCATACAAAAATAGAAACGATAAAAAACAATAAATATCAATAAAAAATAATAAAATACAATTGAAATCAATAAAGAGATGTACTATAATAAATTTAACAAAGAAAGGAGAGCGCCTATGAAACTGCAACAGACACAACGTATTAAAACATTAAAAGAGAAAATGCTGGCACAGCCGCGTTATGCATCGATTGAACAAGCGATGATCATTACAAAGACATATAAAGAAAATGAAGATAAACCGGTTATTTTGAAACGTGCCTTATCTTTATACAATGCACTTACACAATTGGAGATTGGCATTGAACCGGAAGAAATGATCGTAGGTAATCGTACCAAGGGGGTACGCTATGGGGTTGTATTTCCGGAAGCAGGAAGTTCGTGGATTGAGGAAGAAATAGAAACACTTCCAACTCGTCCTCAAGATCGTTTTCTAGTTCGTCCAGAAGATATACAGACGTTTAGAGAAGTTATTTATCCATATTGGAAAGGAAAATGCATGGAGGATGTTTTAAAACAACGTTATGGCGATGAAATAAAAGCTATTGCGGAAGTAGTAAAAATTAATCAGAAAGATCATGCCCAGGGACATATTTGTCCAGATGTAAATAAATGGCTTAGACTTGGTCCTAAAGGAATCATGGAAGAGGCACAGCAATATTTAAAAACCTGCAATGATGAAGCTAAAGATTTTTATGAGGCTATTCAAATTGTCATGTCTGGTGTATGCACATTTATGATGCGTTATCATGATTTGCTGCTGGAAGAATCAAAAAAAGAAGAGCATGCAGAATGGAAAGATAATATGATCGAAGTAGCACGCATTTGTAAATCTTTAAGTGAGCGTCCTGCACAAACATTCCATGAAGCATTGCAGGCAGTATGGTTTTTATTTACGGTTTTACATATGGAAAGCAATGCCAGCAGTTTTTCTCCAGGAAGATTGGATGAGATTTTAATTCCATATTATGAGAAAGATGTAAAAAAAGGAATCTTAGATGAACAAAAAGCACTGGAAATGATTGAATGTCTATGGTTGAAATTTAATCAAATCGTATATTTAAGAAATAAGAACAGTGCAAAATATTTTGCTGGTTTCCCTATTGGTTTTAATATTGCGATTGGTGGAATGGATGCGCATGGAAATGATTACTCTAATACCTTATCACATTTGTTTTTAACTGCACAGGAACATTTAGGACTTCCACAGCCTAATCTTTCTGTACGTCTGCATAAAAAAACAAATGATGATTTGTTGAAACATGCGATTCGTGTAGTCGCAAAAGGAAGTGGAATGCCGCAGTTTTTCAATGATGAAAGTATTATTCCTGCTTTGATGAAAAGTGGTATTCGTGAAGAAGATGCGAAAGATTATGCGATTGTTGGATGTGTGGAGGTAACAACCCAGGGAAATAATCTTGGCTGGAGCGATGCAGCAATGTTTAATTTAAACAAGGCATTGGAACTTACTCTTCATCATGGAAAATGTCTTTTAACAGGAAAACAATTAGGACTTGATTTAGGAAGTTTATCTACTTATAAAACATATGAGGAATTGGAAGATGCTTTTGGAAAGCAAATTCAGCATTTTATGGAACGTATGGTAAAAGCTTGTGAGCAGGTTGAAAAAGCACACATTGATACACTTCCTTCTCCGTTTCTATCTAGTGTTATTGATGATTGCATGGAAAAAGGAATGGATGTTACGCAGGGAGGAGCACATTATAATTTAAGTGGTATTCAAATGATTCAGGTTGCAAATCTAGCGGACTCATTAGCTGCAATTAAGAAACTTGTTTATGAAGAACATCGAATTTCAGCAAAGGATTTGGAGTCTGCATTAGAAGATAATTTTGAACATCAGCAAGTTATTCGTACTATGCTGTTAAATAAATGCCCAAAATATGGAAATGATGAAAGCTGGGTTGATGAAATAGGTGCAAAATGGGCGAGATTTTTCCAGCAGGGATTAAAACAATATAAAAACTATCGCAATGGGCCTTATAATACAGGAATGTATACCGTATCTGCGCATGTACCTATGGGAGAACATGTTGGAGCTAGTGCAGATGGGCGTTATGCGAAAAGTCCATTGGCAGATGGAGGAATGTCACCAGTATATGGAAGAGATATAAAAGGACCAACAGCTGTATTAAAATCCGTTTCGAAAATGGATAATGTTCTAACAACCAATGGTGGACTTCTGAATATGAAATTTTTACCTGAATTCTTTAAAACAGAAAGCGGTATTGATAAATTTGCGATGTTTTTAAGAGCCTTTGTGGATTTAGAAATTCCTCATATTCAATTTAATGTTGTGCGTAAAGAAGATTTGCTTGAAGCACAAAAGAATCCGGAACAGTATCGTTCTTTAACTGTTCGAGTTGCGGGTTATACAGCTTACTTTGTAGAATTGGCGCAAGAACTGCAAAATGAAATCATAGCTCGTACAAGTTATGAGGGTGTCTAATGAAAGGGAATATATTTGATGTGAAACGTTTTGCCATACATGATGGGCAGGGAATTCGTACAACCATCTTTTTTAAGGGGTGTCCTTTGCGTTGTGTATGGTGTCAAAATCCAGAAGGGCTGGAAGGGGATGCACAGGTTTTATATATGGAAAAAACATGTATTCATTGTGGAATATGTGTAAAAGAAAGCAAAGCTCATGGAATAGAATTAAAACATGGAAATCTTCAAATCTTTCGAGATCGAAAGGAAGACTGGAGACATTTGGCAGACAGTTGTCCTAGTGGAGCATTATGTTTAGATACAAAAGAATATACGAGTGATGCGCTGGTAGAAGAAGCTTTAAAAGATAAAATGTTTTTTCGCTATGGCGGAGGAGTAACCATCAGTGGAGGAGAACCCTTTTATCAAAGTGATTTTCTGATGGAAGTATTAAGAAAATTAAAAGAAAAAGGAATCCATACAACGATTGAAACGTCTTTATTTGTGAAAAGAGAAATATTAGAAAAAGCACTTCCTTATATTGATCACATATATGTAGATATAAAATTATTTGATGCAGAAAAACATAAACAATATACTGGAGTAGACAATCATATAATATTAGATAATGTAGCATGGCTTTTGCATAGTGATAGAAAAAAAGATGTAACCATACGTACACCATTGATTCCAGGAATGAGTGCGACAGAGGAAAATATTACTGCAATTTCGAAGTTTATAACATCGAATTATAAAGATGCTGCATATGAGCTTCTAAATTATAATCCTTTAGCAAAAGCAAAATACGCACTAACAGGGAAACAGTATTGTTTTAAGGAAAATCCTGAATTATATACATCAAAACAAATGGAAGAATTTTATACAATGGCAAAAAACGGTGGTATAACAAATCTAATTATTGTATGAATTATAAAATAAAGATACAATGAAAATAGGAGGAAATGGAATATGGAATTAATATTAGATTCATCAAATATTGAGCAGATTAAAGATTTAAATGAATTGCTTCATGTAAGCGGAGTAACAACAAATCCAACAATCATTACAAAAAGTGGAAGAAGCTTTGAAGATGTTGTAAATGATTTAATTGCAGTTTTGGATGAAGAACAAATGCTTTTTATACAAGCTGTATCTACAGATGTGGCAGGAATTGTAGAAGAAGCGAAATACATCGCTTCTCTTCGCAAGAAAAACATGTACGTAAAAATTCCTGTGACACATGAAGGGCTAAAAGCAATCAAAGAATGCAAGAAATTAGGGATTGGTGTTTTGGCAACAGCAATTTATACAGCAGACCAGGCATTTTTAGCAGCAATGAATGGAGCTGATTATTTGGCACCATATGTCAATCGCATGGATAATTACGGTGATGGAGTAGAAAATGTAAAAGATTTAATTACGATGTTAAAAGTAAATAACATGAATGCGAAAGTCGTAGCTGCAAGTTTTAAAAATACTAGACAGGTACATGAGCTAATCAAAGCAGGAATTCAAGCAGTTACGATACCATGTGATGTAGCATACAATATGATTGATCATCCAGGAACTGCAATTGCGGTAGATGAATTTAGTGAAAACTGGAAAAAGGCATACGGAAAAACTACATTAAGATAAAAGAAAGCTCGATTTTATCGAGTTTTTTTTAGATGAATATGGTATTATGAAACGGTATGAAGGGAGTGTCGACATGCAATCATTCAATAAAACAAAATATCGATTTGCACATGCTATGCTTGAAGTGATGAAAAAAGAACCACTTGATAAAATTACAGTAAAAGACATTGTGAAAGAAGCAGATATGACAAGACAAACGTTTTATCGTAATTTTCAAGATAAATACGATTTGGTAAATTGGTATTTTGATGTGCTCGCTCAAAAATCGTTTAAACAAATGGGGATAAGCTGTACGTTAAAGGAAGGATTAATCAAAAAGTTTTCCTTTATTAAAGAAGAACGTCTGTTTTTCACAGAGGCTTTTCTGCACGATAATCAAAACTCGTTGTTTAACTATGATTATGAATGTATTTTACAGTTTTATAAGGATATTATTGAGAAAAAACTTCAATGTCCTATAGATGAAGAACTGTTTTTTCTATTGCGTATGTATTGTAGAGGAAGTATTTATATGACCGTGGAATGGGTAAGAAACGGAATGGGAATGTCTTGCGAGGAAATAAGTGAATTGTTAATTCAGGCACTTCCTAAACCATTAGAATCTTTGTTGCTGGATCTGCAAGGGTGAATGTTACAAATGTGAGAAGATGTAACAAATGTTACATTTTTTCTTTTGTGTAACTTTGAGGGAAAATGGTTTCATTCTAAAATATAAATAAAGATATGACAGGAGGAATCGATATATGGCAAATCGTTTTATTTTGAATGAAACCAGCTATCATGGAGCTGGAGCAATTAAAGAAATCGTAACGGAGGTAAAAGCACGTGGATTTCAAAAGGGTTTGATTGTTACAGATGCAGATTTAGTAAAATTTAATGTTGTAAAAAAAGTAACAGATTTACTTGATGAAGCAAATTTACCATATGCTATTTATGATAAAGTAAAAGCAAATCCTAGTGTAAAAGTTGTAAAAGATGGAGTAGAGGCTTTTAAAGAAGCTGGTGCAGATTATATCATTGCGATTGGGGGAGGATCTCCACAGGACACTGGTAAAGGAATTGGAATTATCATTAACAATCCAGAATTTAGTGATGTAGTGTCCTTGGAAGGAACAGCTGCTACAAAAAATAAAGCTGTACCAATGATTGCGGTTGCGACAACTGCAGGAACAGCGGCAGAAACAACAATTAACTATGTTATTACAGATGAGGAAAAACGCCGTAAATTTGTTTGTGTAGACCCTCATGACATTCCAGTAGTAGCAGTTGTAGATCCAGATATGATGAGTTCTATGCCGAAAGGATTAACAGCATCAACTGGATTAGATGCATTAACACATGCAATTGAAGGTTATACAACACTAGGTGCTTGGGAATTGGCAGATACTTTAAATTTAAAAGCAATCGAATTGATTTCCCGCTCTTTAAGAAGTGCGGTAGAAAATGATCCAAAAGGTCGTGAAGATATGGCACTTGGACAGTATGTAACAGGTATGGCATTTTCTAATGTAGGACTTGGTGTTGTACATGGAATGGCACATCCATTAAGTGCTTTCTATGATACTCCTCATGGAGTGGCAAACGCAGTGCTTCTTCCTTATGTTATGGAATTCAATAAAGATTACACTGGTGAAAAATATCGTGAAATTGCACGTGTCATGGGTGTTGAAGGTGTTGATGAAATGAGTCAGGAAGAATATCGCAATGCCGCTATTGAAGCTGTAAGACAACTATCAAAAGATGTAAATATTCCTCAGACATTAAAAGAAATTGGGGTAAAAGAAGAAGATCTTCCTGCTTTGGCACAAGCAGCTATGGCAGATGTATGTACAGGTGGAAATCCACGTCCATGTACGTATGAACTTGTGCTGGAGGTATATAAAACAGCATTTTAATCAAGTAGTATAAATAAAATGATTGGAAATATAAAGTTAGGTTTACACTTTATATTTCCTTTTCTTTTGGGCAAATTGTTTAAAAAGTGTTTTTCTTTATGTGAACATGATTGCATGTTATAATGTCCACATGGAAAAAATACATGATAAGAAAAGATTAGTGATTAATTTATTGGATTGGTATGATGAGCATGCAAGGGTGCTTCCATGGAGAGAAGAAGCAACACCTTATCGAGTTTGGGTAAGTGAAATCATGCTTCAGCAAACAAGGGTAGAAGCAGTCAAACCATATTTTGAAAGATTTTTAAAAGCATTTCCTTCAATATCTTCTTTAGCCAATGCGAAAGATGATGAACTTAGCAAAGTTTGGGAAGGGCTTGGATATTATAATCGTGTAAAAAATATGAAAAAATGTGCACAAATGTGTATGGAGCTTTATGATGGAAAGCTTCCTTCAACTTATGAACAGCTGCTGCAGCTTCCAGGGATTGGAAGTTATACGGCAGGAGCGGTGGCAAGCATTGCGTTTAAAGAAAAAGCAGCTGCGGTAGATGGAAATGTTTTGCGTGTTTTTTCACGATTGCTGGTAAGTGAAGATGATATTTTGAAAGAAAGTACAAAAAAGAAATTTCAGAAAATTATTCTTGATTATATTCCAGAAGAAAGGTGTGATGCATTTAATCAGGCTTTGATGGAAATTGGGGCTTTGGTCTGTGTCCCAAATGCTGCCCCGCGCTGCAATATTTGTCCTTTAGCACAAGATTGCATTGGATATCAAAGCGGGAAAGCACATTTTTTACCGATTAAAAAAGCAAAGAAACAGCGCAGAATCGAAAAAAGGACAATTCTTGTAGTTGTGTGGAAAGATAAAGTGCTGTTGTATCAAAGACCGGAAAAAGGCCTTCTATCAAAGATGTACGAGTTTAAAAATCTAGAAGATCATTATTTGAAAAAGGATATTATAAATAGGATAGGAGCGAAACATGTGTTAACCTATAAGAAACTAAAAGATGCAAAACATGTTTTTTCTCATATTGAATGGCATATGAAAGCTTGTTTAATAGAAGTTGATGAACCGATAGAAGAAGGTGTATGGTGTACAAAAGAAGAATTAGAACATACGTACGCCATTCCTTCTGCTTTTCAAACATATAAAGAATCTCTATATGAATGGTGGAAGGAGAAATCCTATGAATGAGAGTTTTTATAAAGAAATACAGCAGTTTTCACCTTTTAATGAACAGGAAGAGCAAGATAAGAAAGTATTTTTAAAATATCTGGAAACGTTTGATGATATTTTTTATCGAGAAAATGAGTTTGCGCATATAACAAGTTCTCCTTGGATTCTCAATGAAACAAAAGATAAGGTGTTGATGATTTACCATAATATTTATCGTTCATGGGGATGGTGTGGAGGACATTGTGATGGGAATGAAAATTGTGTGGAAGTTGCACTTCAAGAAGGCAAAGAAGAAACCGGTTTAAAGCATCTGCATCTTCTCAGTCCTGAGATTTTAGCAATTGATATTCTTCCTGTACCACCACATTATAAAAGAGGGAAATATGTTACTTCACATGTTCATTTAAATGTAACCTATGCCTGTGTGGCAAAAGAAACAGAAACGATTTCTCCTAAGCTGGATGAAAATAGTGGGGTAAAATGGATTCCAGTTGATGAAATAGCTTTCTGGGTAAAAGAAGAAGATATGAAACCTGTTTATAAGAAATTGATGGAAAAGATATTTCTTTTGGGTAATAAATAGAAATGGTGCTATAATGAAGGTAATAAAGAAAAGGAAGGTAACTTATATGCTGGAAAAAATTAAACATGGACTTGTGGTTTCTTGTCAGGCTTTACCGGATGAACCTTTACATTCTTCTTTTATTATGGGGAGAATGGCATTAGCGGCAAAACAAGGTGGTGCTGTTGGAATTCGTGCACAAAGCAAAGAAGATATTGTTGAAATTAAAAAGAATGTGGATCTGCCTGTTATTGGAATCGTAAAAAGAAATTATCCTGATAGTGAAGTATACATCACGCCAACCAAAAAAGAGGTAGATGAACTTTTAGAAACAGGTTGTGAGATGATTGCTTTAGATGCGACAGAAAGAGTACGCCCTCATAATGAAAAGCTGGAGGATTTAGTTGTTTATATACATGCACATGGTGTTTTAGCTATGGCAGATTGTTCAACTTATGAAGAATGTATGCATGCAGAACGTATAGGTTTTGACTGCGTATCTACAACTTTATGCGGATATACACCATATTCTGAAGGAATTGATGGACCAAATCTTCCTTTATTGAAGAAATTATGTGAATCATGCAAGGTTCCGGTTTTAGCAGAAGGAAAAATTAATACACCAGAAGATTTAAAAGCGGTATATGAAGTTGGAGTATACAGTGCTGTAGTAGGTGGTGCAATTACTCGACCAAAACAAATTACAGAACGATTTGTTGAGGTGTTGAAAAAATAGAAGGAAACTTCTATTTTTTTTATAAAAAAGCCTGCACAGTCCTCTTTGTTTTTGCATATCGTATAAGGAATGTGAGGGTAGAGTTATGAATATACGAGTGATGAAATTTGGAGGAACTTCTTTACGAAGTGAAGTAACGAGAAAATATGCATATCGTCATATATTAGAAGCAGGCAAATATGGAAAAGTTGTAATGGTAGTATCTGCGATGGGCAGATATCCAGACGCTTATGCGACGGATACACTTCTTTCTATGGCATGTGATTCTTTGAGTAAAGAGGAAAAAGCAAGACTTGTTTCCATTGGAGAGCAGGTGGCAAGTTTAAAAGTATGCAGCGAATTATTGGAAATGGGAATTTGTGCATATGCTATGTCTTTTATGGAAACAGGAATTCTTACAGATGAACAATATGAATATGCAAATGTATTGGAATTGCATAAAGAATCGATTATTAAAAGATTAAAACAGTATGATGTAGTAATCGTTCCAGGATTTCTTGGGGTAAGCAAACAAGGAAGAATTACAACCCTGGGAAGAGGAGGCAGTGATTTTAGTGCTGTTTTATTTGCGGATATGCTTGAGTTGAAAGAAGTAGAAATATATACAGATGTAGATGGTGTATATGATTCAGATCCAAAACTGCATGAATTTGCCCTTCGCTATGATCATTTGAGTTATGATGAAATGCTTAATATGAAATCACGCGTTTTACATGATCGATGTGTAGAGTATGCAAAACAGCACCATATTGAAATATACTTAAAGGGTACTTTTTCAAAAGGTGCGGGTACTTTAATTTCATCCTAAGAAAAACAATGAAATGTGCAGGAAATATGCTATAATAATTGTAGAGGTGATTCGTTTGAAGAGTATTCTAATGGTTAGAAATCTGAAAGATGAAGAGAGCGCAAAACAAATAAAACTTGCATTATCTGAAACTCGTGTGGATTTTGAAGTAAATCTGGAAAAACAATGTGTTATCGTAGATGGAGATTCTGATATGGTTGCTGTAGCCAGAAAAGTTATCAATGATTTAGGGTATATCATGTTTTAAGATTTTTTTGTTTATGTAAAAAACCAGCTGGTCTTTGGAATATCTTAAAGTACAAAAGGTATTCTATTGCAGCAGCTGGTTTCTTTTTATTTCTGAAATAAAAGTATATTGATAAATGCACTTAAAAGCAAGAGTAAAGCAAAAACATTTTGTAAAAAAGAATGATTAGAAAGGGGATGAAAAGAAAAAGAAAAGATTATTTGTAATGCATATCCAATGCAAAATAGAATTGAAAATAATAAAGCTAGTTTTTGATATGTTTTCATTTGTATCACCTGTATCTACTTTATGAAAGGTAAATGATTTTATGAATGATTCTTAAGAAGAAAGCATAAATTAGGATGAGCAGGAGGAAAACAGAGTATGAAAACGAAAATCATTGCAGGTGCAGGAACAATATTGCTGATTGCAGTTTTATTGGTAGTTCTTCGTCCAGCATCTTTTACATCAACGCTTCAAAAGCAAGTGGATAAGATGGATGGGTATGTATTAAAAGGTGATATGGAAATCAGCAAGGGAGAAAATTTAAAGACATATGCTTTGGAGGTAGGATATCATAAAGGGGATGTACAGCAGTTTAAAGTATCTTTGACAGATAAAGAATTAAATCAGGAGCAGCAGATTTTAAAAAACAAAGACGGGGTTTTTGTGATTACTCCAAGTTTAAATCAGATTTTCAAATTCGAAGGGGATTGGCCTTTGAATACGCCAAAGCCATACTTATTACAAACGATGAATGATATTGTTCAGCAAAAAGATACGAAAATTAAAAAGGAAAAGGAAGGATATTTGATAAGTGCCAAGGTAAATTATCCATCTAGTCAAAGTTATCATCATGAAGATATGCATTTTGATAAAGATGGAAAAATTCAATGGCTGCAAATTTATAATGAAGATAATGTTGTAGAATTAAAAATTGTGTTTAATAAAGTAGAATATAATACAAACTTTGAAAAAGATTACTTTAAAACACCGACTACATTAGAAAAAGAGAAATCAACCTCTGCGATTGCAGAAGAAGATTTGCCACTATATCCTGTGCAGGTATTTTCTTCAAAACTAGAAAACACAAGTGTTGTAAGCTCTGGGGGAGAAACTCGACATATTTTAGAATATAGTGGTGATAAAGATTTTACAGTCATTGAAACAAAGAAGAAAGCAAGTGATGAAACACAAACCGTAATTATGCCTTTGGATATGATGGATTCTATGGAGTTGATAGGTTTTTATGATGGAAGTCATATGAGTGTTATGTATGATAATGTGGAGTTTAGTGTGTATTCTGAAGATTTAGAACCAGAAGAGATGATGGATGTAATTTCCAGTATGCAGGTGGCAGTGATGAAGTGATGATAAAAAGAGGAGATGTGTATTATGCAGATCTTGCTGGTGTAAAAGGGAGTGAACAAGGGGGAATACGACCTGTTGTTGTAGTACAGAATGATAAGGGGAATCGGTATTCGAAAACGATTATCGTAGCACCTATTTCTAAAAAAATGTCAAAGCCTCCAATTCCTACACATGTTATATTTAGCAATTCTGCTTTAAGTTATGTATCTATGATTTTGTGTGAACAACTTCGTACAATTGATAAAAGTAGACTAGGACAATGGATTTGTACGCTGGATAAGAAAACAATGGAAAAAATAGACCATGCAATTATGGTGAGTCTTTCTTTGTAAGATAAGGGCATTGCCCTTTTTTCTTTGATAAAATAGAAAAATAAATTTTTTTGGAAAAAATATTGACACTTGTAAAATCATTTGATATTATATACGAGCGTTAAGCGAGAATATAAATGGTCCAGTGGTGTAGTGGTTAACATGCCTCCCTGTCACGGAGGAGATCGTGGGTTCGAGTCCCATCTGGACCGCCATTTAATAAAATTTAATATTTTGGTCCAGTGGTGTAGTGGTTAACATGCCTCCCTGTCACGGAGGAGATCGTGGGTTCGAGTCCCATCTGGACCGCCATTTTTATTTTGCAGATGTAGTTCAATGGTAGAACACAGCCTTGCCAAGGCTGATACGGGGGTTCGATTCCCCTCATCTGCTCCAAGATAATCTCGTACTCTCATAAAAGAGAGTTTTTTTGTTATGTAAAGGACATGGAGAATTAGATTGAGAAAGACATCTAACGACTCGTGTCCTTTTTTCTATGTATAAAGGAAATCTGTATAAAGTTTTATAAGTGGAGTTTAAAACATAAAAAAAATAGTGTTCTATATAAGATTCATGTGGAAAGGGGGTGAAAGTATGTTGATGGAAGGCAAGGTGTATGTAAAGAGTGATGAAATCCTATCAGACTCTGAACTGATAAACTTAGCAGATACACAGAAAATTAATGGCGAATACATTAGTGTTTAAATAGATGTTGAGCAGAATCATTATTTTAAAGATGATTGGGCTGTTTTAGAGCTGAGTTTTTTATTTAATGTATTAGAGAAAGACAGGGAAGTAAAAATGCTCTTGAAAAGCACCTATCAGTTAAAATACAGTTTAATTAGATTATAGAACATATGCTATAATTTATTAGAAAAATAATAAATTTAGGCAGGACGAAAATATATGAATAAAAAAATTCTAGTTAATGAAAAGCAAAAAGAAATTGATATCCAGTTTTTAAAAAAAGAGTTAATAAGAGCCATAAAAACAATGTATAAAAAAGATACATTTTTAATATCGCATGAACCAGTTTATAATATAAAATTTAAAAGTGGCAGACATGTCGGTGAGAGAGCAATTGTTTTTCGAGTTGCGTATTATTTTCAAAACAATATATTAGATTATTTAGAAGACACGGGTATTGTTGTTGACTGTGAATATAATAGACATTATGATCACGATAAAGTGATTTATTCAAATGGAAAAGGATCCTCTCCTGATTTGATTTTACATCAACGTAATACAGATGAATATAACTTGATAGTTTGTGAATTCAAAGGTTATTGGATAAATAATAAAAAAATTGAAATTAACAAAGACAAAGATAAAATAAAAAAATATTGTGGAATACATAGCCAAAGAGGATTTCAATATCAAATAGGGATGGTTGTTTTTATGGAGGAAGAACAATTTTCAGTTTATCTTTTGGAAAACGAAAATTGGACAGAAGAAGTTTATGAGATAAATTTTTACGAAGGGAGGGATAAAAATGAGTAATAAACGATTTGATGGAAGAATATTAAATAGTGTTTTCAATAAAGAACTATTTCGAATAAAGGGAAATGAGAGCGCAGGGGATATTGTTGTTTATGAAGACAGATTTGAATGCAAAAGTAGCTGGATAATCCGACGTACAATTAGTCCGATTCATGATGAAGTAATATGGTATGATAATATTACTAAAATTAAAGCAAAAAAGGGTTTTATGTTCTTGGCAGATTCTTTAGAATTTTATTCAAGTAACAGTAAGAGTGAAATTTATGCAGAGGATAATTGGGATAAATTAAAAAAAATAGAGGAACAAGTAAATTATTATCATAAGCATAAAGAAGAATATGAAAAGAAAAAAATGGAATTATTATGCTTACAAAAGAAACGTGAGAAGTATAAAAATTATGTAGAGTGTGATGATATTGATAATTCACTAGAACTAGATGAAAAAAAGGATTTGAATAAAATCGATGGTTTTATAAACAGTCATTTGAAACTTAACCTATTAGATTATTTTGTTAATAATAGTAACTTCGTTTCTACTATGGGATTATTTACAGCTATTAAGGTTATTAAATCAAAAAAATATTGGAAAAGATTAAATAAAATTGAACAAGCTGCTATTGATGAGTTGTTACTTAAAAAAACAAATTATTGTTTCGATGATTTGTTTAAAATATCATACAAGACATTGTTTTGGAACAGACATTATCAGTTGATAAATTTTAGTGAACATGACGTCTTTTATTATGATGAAAACAGTGAAAAATTCATTTTAAATGAGAAATATAAGAAAAGTCATTTGTTTAATGAAAGCACAAAAGATTATGAAGATAAAAACGAGTTGATTTGTTATTTTGATACCGAACGATATGGAATGAATTATTATGGTTTGAAAAATGTTGCTGTTTATAAATGTCCTATTTGTGGAAATGTAGGAGTCCTTTATTATTCTTGTGATAAAAATACTTTTAAAAATAGATCACAGTATGGAAAGAAATATAAATGTCCGTCATGTCAATCTGAATTTGATAGCGTTACTTCTTTTAGTAGGATTAATAGTAATTATGATGACATCTATAAAGAAGTCATGTATTATTCTAATCTAGAAAGTATTGTTAATCAGAGAAATGATTTTTTAACAAAAGAAATTTATAATCATTTTTCTATAATTGAACCTAGTGAAATTTACTCTTTTGAAGAAATATTTAATATTATTAATAATAAATTAGTGAGAGCTTCTGAACTGCTAAGTGCTTTTATGAACAAAAAAGGGTTTATAACCTTTAATTATTTATCGCAATTGATGTTTAATTACTACATAGCATTTAATTATCCTGTAAAAAATACGAACTTAATTGTAGATTTGGATAAAGTAAACTATTATAATTGTTTAAAAAATTTTGATTTATTTAGCGATTCTGACGATGAAATAGTTGAACTTGATCCATATTTATCAACTGTAATTAGTGCAAAAAAACTTGTTGATAGTTTTATCGATGAATTTAAAAGATTGATTAATGCGTTTTACGATTATTTAAGACAAGAAAAATATTTGGAAACAAAGAGGGTGTTGTTGTCAGATGTTATAGTTACTTTAACTATTGTTATCAATTCGTTTATTGCTGAAATGAACTCAGAATATTTTAAAATGCATCAATTGATAAAATATGATAATTGCAGTACATATGAAGATTATATTAAGAGATTTGTAAAACTAGAAAATGAAAAAGGAACAGTAGAAAAATTTAAACAAATTTCAAATGATGTTTTAGATGTTTTTTCAGATTGCATTTCTTTGAAATGTGATGTTTCTTGCGTTCTAAGGTTGGATGTATTGAATTTATATTATTATTTGGTACAACAGGGAATGATTGATGTAGAAAATAATAGAGTGTTGAATTATTTTGATAAATTTATTGTAGATATTGTTAATCATATAAATGTTGCAACTAAAAAGGTAGAGACATTTACTGATTATTTAAATGAATTGAATAGATTAGAAAAAAATTACCGTTATTATACTATTAATGATATTGATTTACTCGATGGATTGGCTTTTGAAAAAGTTGTCTGTGATTTGTTGACTTGTATGGGATATGAAAGCTCTGTTACAAAATCAAGTAGAGATCAAGGTATAGATGTCATAGCATATAAAGGAAATGTAAAGTATGGGATTCAAACAAAAAGGTATTTCAACAAAGTGACAAATAGTGCAGTACAGGAAGTTGTTGCAGGATTGAAATACTACGGTTGTGAAACTGGGATTGTTATAACTAATTCGTATTTTACGAATGCAGCAAAAGAATTAGCTGAGGCAAATGGTATTGTTCTTTGGGATAGAGAAGAACTTGCAAAAAGATTGCAAGAAAATAAACTAGCTATCAAATAATATGGAAGATATGTTATAAAGCGAATTAAAGCCATTTAAAACTACAAATGGCTCAGGCTGTCGACACCTTTGTCAACAGCCTGACGTAAAAGTTTAAACTTTTACGGTTTTTTAACTAGAATGTATCTATGATAATGGTTTGTAAAACCGTTTATCATAACAATCTTTTAGAGCTTTTCTATTGATTGTGGATTTGATGCTAAATACTTCATCTGCTCCAGATATGATAAATAAAGGCTTATTTAAGTGTTTGGCATAAGGCTGGCATAAAAAATGAGCCTTTTTTTCTTATTCGTATGAATGTGTATATAAAATAAAAAAACTGTGATAAAATAATAATATATAGTATATAAAGAGGAGGTCGCCGTGAGAAAGGTTATATTAATATTAGGGATGATTTTTCTGCTTTGTGGGTGCTCTGAGGAAAAAGTGATAGATCATCCGCAGGAATTAAGTGTTAATGAAGTGCTAACAAAATTAAACTCTGAAAAAAGTGACTCTTTTCTTCTATATTTGACTAGCGATAATTGTTATTCTTGTGAAGAGTATGAAAAAGTGATTGAAGATTTAGAGGAAGAAGAACCTTTTGAAATCTATTATTTAAAAATTGATTTGGAAGAAAATGATGAAGCAACTTTACAGGCAATGAGAGAATTGGATGTGACGATTGGGGATATTAAAGAACTTCCTACTACATATTATTTTTATCAAGGGAATTTGTTGAAGGAAAACTGTAAATTAGGATACTTAAATAAAGAGGAATTAAGAGAATGGCTGAAAAGTTTACATATATTACATTAGAAGAAACTGCATCTGTACTGACAAAAGAGGAAATAATAGAACAATTAAAGTATTTGGGTGTTCAAAAAGGTATGACGTTGCTGGTGCAGGGGGATATGAAACAACTTGGCACAGTTGTTGGTGGAGAACAGAGTGTCATAGAAGCGTTGATGGAAACGGTTGGATTTGAAGGGACAATTGTAATGCCTTCCTTTACTTTTGGTTTGTTAGATCCTTCTTCACAGAAAAAAAAGGTGGAACGGCAGTATTGGGAAGCTTTTCGAAATGGATTAGAGCCTTTTGATCGAAGACTTAGTGTGGAGATGGATGAAGATACCTTAGTACAGCAGTTTTTAAGAAATGATGGAGTAGCAAGATCCTATCATCCGATTTATAGTTTTGCGGCCTGGGGAAAATATGCTCGTATTTTTTGTGATAAACATCCTTTGCATTTTGGTTTGAATCAGGATTCTCCTTTAGGGAAAATGGTGGATTTTAATGGATTTGTTGTATTGCTTGGAACTTCTTATGAAAAAAGCGTGATGTTTCAACTTGCAAAATATAAGGGTGATCAATTTCCAGTTAGAATCATCAGTGCACCTATTCGAAGTGGAAATAAAAAAGAATGGAAAGACTTGCTAGATATTTCATATGATTCTAAAAAAGGTATAAAAGAGGCAATGGAATATATGGAAGAAAAAAAAGTAGTAAGAACTACTTTTCTTGGTAAAGGTTGTTGTCGATTTTTTTCTTGCAGGGAAGCTCTGCAGGTAGCTGTATTAAGCTTTAGCTGTCTAGAGAGCTTATAAGAATTTCACAAAATTGCATCAGATAGTATTCATCTGTTTCGTCAAAATTTGAAAATTCATAGGAATCAATATCAAGGACGCCTAAAAGGGTGTCTTTTTTTATGAGTGGAATTACAATTTCTGAATTACTGGCACAGTCACAAGCAATATGCCCAGAGAATTTATGGACATCATCAACACGTTGAACATTTAAAGTTGAAGCACATGTTCCACATACACCTTTTCCTAATGGAATATGCATACAGGCAACTTTTCCCTGAAATGGTCCTAAAATTAACTCGTTATTTTTTAAAAGATAAAAACCAGCCCAGTTTATGTTTTCTAAATTGTGGAACAGAAGTGCTGATGCATTCGAAAAATTTGCAATCATATCATGTTCATTTTCTAGTAAAGCTTTTAATTGATCTAATAAAAGTTTATATGTCTTCTGTTTATCATTCATAAAAATCTTCCTTTCGTATTTTATATCCAATATAGTAACACAAAAAAAGCGAACTATGAGAGCTCGCTTTCCATATTGGCAAATTTTGTATAAGCTTTTGACACATTAGCAGGGGTATCTGGTTTCATAACATACCAGTTTTGATTGCACATCATATTAAAAACATCTCGCTGTAAAGTAGATACGCTTGTGTATAAATCCATAATGGAATCGTAAAGAGTATCGCTTCCTGCTTCTTGTGCAAATGTGTTAAACTCTGCTTTCATATGTTTAAGGCTTATTAGAAGATTGGTTGAAATCTCTTTTTCTGTATAATTGGATTTACTCATTTTTTACTTCCTCCTGCAAAATGCTAACAAGTTGTTTGTAATTTTTACAAAGTTGTTTTTCTGTGTTTTGAAAGCAGGTAATAATTTCTTTTGTTTGTAGAAGAGTAGATTCATGTTGAATGCGTTTGTATAAAACAAAAGTTTGATCTAATAAATCTTGCATATATAAAATATCTTTTGGTGTTAACATAGTATCACTTACATCTATTTGATGCTTTCTCCTTTCTGTTATTAGCTTTCCCATTCATTGTGGATATATTCTAGGAAATATGAAAAGTTTTTGATATAATAAAAAAATATTGTGGGAGGTTACATATGCTGGAACAATTAAAAGAAGGAGAATATGTTTATATACAAAGTTTTAAACATGATGGTTCTTTGCATCGTACATGGGCGATGGGATATGTGATAGAAGCAAATGCAAAAAGAGCGGTAGTTGTGACGAATCATACTTTAGTTAGTGAGTCAGATGGCAGAAAGTGGATTACAAGGGAACCGGCAATTTGTTTTCTTTATCCTGATAAATGGTATAACGTTATTTGTATGATACGAAAAACAGGTATACATTATTATTGTAATTTAGCATCTCCTTCTCTGTATGATGGAGAAGCGATAAAGAATATAGATTATGATTTGGATGTAAAGGTAAATCCGGTAGGGAAAACTACACTTCTTGATGAAGATGAATATAGAGAACATATGATGCAGATGGGATATAGCAGTGCTCTTGATAAAGCTATTAATAAAGGACTAGATAAGTTAATGGTAGATATTCGTTTGAAAAATTCTCCATTTGATCACACGGAAATTTATCATTTATATGATAAGTATTTAGATATGATGGAACAATCACGTAAAGAAGGTAAAAACTAGTTTAAAAATAAAAATATAAAAAAAGAGTAAAAAAATGTTGACATAGGGAAGAGCGGGTGG
>ULYT01019648.1_pt1 | contig 22391 bp, 20 predicted proteins | sample 1962521 | NCBI WGS metagenome assembly ULYT01 (sample SAMEA4835873, study PRJEB28245) | human gut metagenome | biome: gut microbiome; material: fecal sample | place: Denmark | collected 2008 | reverse complement strand
GAAAAATTTTGGCTTAATTTCGAAATTTTTTCAATTTAAGCTTTCTATTCCCTAAAACATCCCAGTCATAAAGCGAATCACAAATATTACATCGCATAATATTGTTCCAACCATGATTACCACTATAAGAATAGCAAATACGCGTAAAATCTTATGTTCTCTTGCAAGCAGTGCGCTCACAATCCCAAGCAGTGCTGCGAAGCCCGCAAAAAACGGATACATAAGGAAACCACTTACCGGCGCGAGAAACACCGCAACTGATATGAGTCCGGTAATAATCATTCCTATAAATGTAATAATTGATATTTTATTCATCATAAGTATTGTCCTCCCAGTATTTTTCGCATCTTCCGGCATTTCTTTTCCAAAGTTGATTTCTTCGTGTACCAACTGTCATAGCCAACGCTGATGCTCATATTTTCCGGCGTAAATATCTCATTTGCCAGTTGTTTTAATTCTTCAACTGTAACATTTTCATATTGGCGGATAATCTCTTTCACTTCATATACAGAACTACCCTGTGTAAACACACTTTCCGCAATATACTGATTATATTCGCAAGAGTCATCCCATAGTCCCGGCTGGAATGTATGAAATCCAATCACTTCTTCTCTGTCTTTTTCGGATAAATTTTCTTTTGCTTTCTGAAGTGTCTTAGCAAAACAGATCATGGAATCTGGCAGATCTTCTTCTTCGACTGCATAATCAATTTTAAATCTGGCAAAATTTGCAAAATCTTCTATGCTGCCAAAGACATCTCCTGTCCAGCCCTTTTTATCCTTTAATTTCCATTGTAACTTTGCTCCATCTCCATTTACGAATATGTTCATCAGCATATCCACAGCAAACGGATTACATTCCCGTAAAATATCAAAAGAAACACTCATATCACACAGACTGTAGCCGCAATCTACAAGCAAATCGTCTTTCTCCGTCCGCTTGCCGAAATGTTTCGGGAGCACATCTTCCATCTCCGAAGTATAAATGCCCTGTCGATTGTCAACTGCTTCTATTTGCTCGATTTTATGACTGATTTCCTCCTGTACTTCATTTGTGAAATTCCCCGTCATGATAAATACAGCATTTTCACTGCAGAACAGTTTGTTTTTGTATTCATTTACCATAGTGGCATCTATCTTCTCAACATCCTTTTGCCGCCCCATGATTAATTTGGCAAATGGCGTGTTCCGATAGTATTTCCGGTGCGTCTTCTTATCAAAAAAATACACGGATTTCTCATCTATCTGACGCAATACAACACGCTTTTCTGCTTCTACTTCCTCTTCCGTGTAGTCATATTTTTGCAGAATTTTTAACAAAAGATCTGCCGCATCGTTAATTTTTTTCAGCGGTGTCTGAATATAGAAACCGATCATTTTCTCATTTGTAAAACCACGCAGATCAAATCCCTGCCTGTTCAGATTCCGGTAAAGCTCCTTCATCTTCAGCGTATCCAACCGCCGGAAGATCATATGTTCCAGTAGATGTGAAATACCTCTGTTTTCTCTGTTCTCAACTATATTCCCACCGTGAAAATACAGACCTGCCACGCAGGAATGCGTGTGCTGCATTGGAATAAAATATTTTTTCATGTTCTTCTCCTATAAATCATATCTCATCAGTTGCCTTCTCGTATAAATGTTCCACCTGTTTATCAGCATCTCTGAACCGAACACATAATAATACGAGAAACAATAAAATCACAACACCGCAGAATATACTCATAACCGGAATTACTCTTAAGATTCCATATAGCATCCCGCATATAAAGACAAACGCTACAATTAGCCACGCAGAAAATACTCGTTTTTTCCATTCTTTTACTTTCTTTTCCAGCTCTTCTTTTCCAACTCTCAGATAATATGACTTTTCTAAATTTTCTTTACATTCAATCGTAACGACATAACCTTTTGATTGACTGCTCCCAACGCATGATAACTTTAATGCAGTATCTTCCCGGAATTCACCAGATATTTTCGTACCGATCAAACCAGATTCTCCATCCAAAGGGCTTCTTATATCACCATCCAGCAGATAGTATAATCCCCACAGAAAATAATCCAGAAAATTGCCTGCTTCTTCTGGCTCTTCGTAAGAAACAGCAACCAGAATTTCTGTCTTGCCATACTCTGGCAAATCTATGTCAGTCACACAGTCTTCGCCTTCCGATAAATCGATACTCAGAATATTCTGGCTGCACTGCCATAATTCAATTTTGACTTTCTCTTTAATGTATGATTTGATTGTAATCTCCATATGTACCTCGCAGGTTATTTCTATCCCGGCGTAAATATCTCTTCCGTCATTTTTTTAACTCTTCATTTGACGAAATAACCAACCTTTTCTTTAATTTTAGATTGGTTATTTCTTATATTTTGTTGAAACATATTGCTCCACATATGTTATTAATTCTTTTGCTGTTTGAATTTGTTCTTCCGCTTCGTCTTTTGTTACAATGTAAAAATTAGGCTGCTTCAAACAATTTCACTCCCTCTTTCATTACATTTGTACAAAACGGATATACATCAACCCACTTTTGAAAATGTATTTCACTTTTCGCTATCGGCTTAATATCAAGATCATGATCCATATTGAACTCAAATGTCTCCCCAGACAAGTCATGCCGATACTGCTTAATATCCATATCCGACATATCCAGCAAAATCATAATATCTATGTCAGAATCTTTCGTATAATCACCTCTTGCATAAGAGCCATACAAAATCACTCTTCTTAAATGATTTCCATATATTTTTTGCAATATCTCTGTATATTGTTCCAACAAGATTTTTGTATTTGTGAACATACTGGTGCTCCGTTCTCAAATTCATAATTAAAAGGATTCCCTATAATTTTATTATAGCTGGAATATACAGGTTGTACAACCGGAGAATCATATCTCATACCAGAACATATAATCACAGCCTCTGACTGCTATATACCGATTCCCAACAAATTGAATTTCACACCAGCTAAGCTCTGAATCTTTCAAAGTAATTTCCCGCTCACATGCTTCTTTTTCGAGAGAATAAATGTATACTTTTGAGGTCTTCCCCGGTATCACATAAGCGCATCGCTTTCCATCCTCGGAAAATGCAAGCAAATCATTTATTTCAGTCAGTTTTCTAAAGCTATCCATTTTTCTGCTATCTTCTAATTTTACCAGATACGATTTCCAAGCCGGCGCAAAACATCCACGAAACCAAATTTTTTCTTTTCTGTCAAATGCATAATCCCAAAAATCCTGATCTTGCTCCATTTCATAGCGCATGAACATTTTCCCGCTTCTAAGCCATGCCAGCTCCTCCCAGAATACTTCTCTCCTATTTTCTTCGTATATCTTTCTATAACACAGCAAGTAATCTTTTTTTCTCTTGTTATAAAGAATCTGCAATAAATATGTATGCTCTGATTGCCAGACAACCTCTTCCCTGTAATCTTCATTTATATGAATTATCGTTAAAACAGCAGTGTCTTTTTTATCAGAATACAAGCCTGAATATACAAGTTGTTCCTGCTTATTGTATATCATATTTGTCGATTCACTTCGTACAAAATATCGTTCCTCATTCCATTTGATCCTTTTCACTAATTCTAAGGATGGTATTTTCAGCACATCAATAAATGTTGTATCTTTCCCCATCGCGAACAATGTATCTTCTACAACTAAAATCTGCGCATAATAATACTGCGGATTATCTCTTTTCAATATCTGATCAAATGATTGGTTATAAACACGGATCGAACGCGTATACAGTTCAATATAATACAAATTCTTATATTCAACAATCTGCCATGCTTTATCATTATATACAAAACTCATTGGCTTTCTCCTCTGCTTTCAGTCGGAAACTGTCTCTCTAACCTCTACTATCTTCTAAACGTTGTATCTTCTTCCCTCATGATAAATTTTACACCCACAAAGTCTTCTGCTCTGATTCCCTGATGTTTTCTGCCATCTGCAACAACATATGGCGGGCAAAATTTTCGGTCGGCATAGAGCCTTTTCCCGTTTTTCAGATAAACACGCACTTCATACAATATATAAATCATTTCTTTTATATCATCTTTTGATACAACAATTACTTCTTCCGGCAATTCAAAACAAATATCATTTCCATTTATGATTACTTCGGCAATGAAATTGTAATCTTTGAACTTTATTATTATTACAACCATCAAATTTGCGACTATAAACCAGCCGCACAGTGCAAAAGTCGCATCTTCTCCGTACTTTACAGCCAAAACAAAAAGCACAATATTTAATATAAATATTCCTTTTAAAATTTTCTTACCTATGCGAAGTGCTCTCGCATGTGTCCATGGATCTGACTTCGGTCCAAAAATATTTATAAGCAGCCTTTTCAGTGGTTCCAACTATTATCTCCTTATCAAAAACTAATTCTATTACCTACTTTTTGACTCAATGTCTGTTTTTTTTAAATGAAGCTTAGCTATTCTAGCTAATTATTGACTTAATCTTGAATTTCTTCAATTTTAGCTTAGAATACTTCTTAATTTCTTTGACTTTATTTCAGATTATCTCATCTAAGGCTTATTCTTGCACTTGATCCTGTCAGCATCATTCAATATTTCGCCATTTTAGGCTTCTTTTCCTGTAAATCTTGGTTGTTTTTTGAATTTCTCCAATCCTTTGTGCTCTTCGGATGAGTACACTGCCAGGATTATCTCGTCATCATTCGCCGGATCATCGTCCCAGTAGTTAAATGATAATTCATATAACATAGATTCACCTCTTTCTCAGATAATTTTCTTACATATATAGTAACAATCCACAACTCCATTTCGTGACATATAATATTAAAGTTTTTAGAAACAGCAGGGAAATTCTGTTTCATATATTCAGAAATTGCCCTGCTGTTTCTCTTTAACTATCGTACGGTTCTGTAAATCAAATCTCTATCGCATCTAACAGCTTCATATCTCCATTTTGCTGCCGCACAAACACAAAGACAATATTTCCACAAGTCTGTACCGTATATTCTTCATTCCGCTTATAGCCGTTCACTTTGCTTTCTTTGATACATTTATCATCTTTCACCTGATAACGTTTTACAGTTCCTTTGCAAAATGTCGAATAATAGTTATCTGATGCTGCAAGCACCTGTTCTTTGTCTTTGATTACCTTATGTAGAATTCTTCCCGTTGATAAATCAATCCGTGCAAATCCACTGCCTTCAAATTCTGCTAAAGAACCTGTTCGGTTCACGCCACGTCCATCATCTCCATAAGATATAAATCTCACAAGGGCAGTATTTTTCTTTACATCTGCAGACACGATGCTGTACTTGTCCGTAATACAATTTGCATAATCTTTCCATTTGTTTTCTCCGGATATTTTCAGCAAATCATCACGGACATATAAATCTTTGCCATCATAATTAACTACCATATTCTCTGTTAATACAAGCCGTTTTTCATGTTTGTCTACAAATGCAACTCCAGCGATTTTACCAGTTATTTTCAACGCTTTCTCTTTGTCCATCCATTGTACTTTGCTGTCCGACCGGTCAACAATAAGCCATAAATCCGGTAATTCCACTGCCCGGTATTCTTCTAACATCTTATTTCCATCTGCCGAATAGTCTGTTGTCTGATCTAAAATTTCCGAAGACATTTTGCCCGGTCTTGCCACATCGTCCAGATCAAAACTATACACATACCGTATTCCTTTTAAATCTTTCACATAGCAATACAGATTCTTCTGTCCTGAATAAAGCCATATCTCCGATATACCCTGACTGATTTTCCTTTTCTGAAGAAGTTTTCCCGCTTTGTCATATTGCAGCACTCCGTCGGCTACTGCGCAGTATACATATTTTTCAGACACGGAAAAATTACGGCACTCATTTGGCACAGTCACAATGTGTTTCTTATCTTCCAGAGAAAATATCTTTTTACCTTCACGATAGTAATGATTTTTCCCATCAAATGTCGCTAACTCCATACCTTCATTTTCCAGAATATCTACTTCTGTACCCAGCTCACCAGAAACTGCTTTTTCACTAATTTGTGTCATCGTAGAACCAGACATGCTTTTTATAATTAAATTAACTGCAATAATATTGGTTACAAGAAAGACTGCCCAGATTTTCCAATTTCCTTTTCCGCTTCTCTTTCCATAATGTGCCATCCCAAATGTGCTTAAGATAATATACAGCACACATATAATAAATACTATCATTCCTTCATAATTCATAAGACACCGCCTCTCGTAATAGAATATTATCGCATACCGGATAATTTCCTTACATATATAGTAACAATCCACAACTCCATTTTGTGACATATAATTTCAAAGTTTTTAGAAACAGCAGGGATATTCTGTTCCATATATTCAGAAATCACCCTGCTGTCTTGTTACTTATAAATCCTTTTTAATTACCAGAAACAAATATATATTATCCCATCTACATTGAATAAATGACACCAAAGGACTTCAACTTTTGTTACAAATTCAGGACACAACAGCATCCAAGGTGCTGTTACAATAGCAAATGTCAATGCATATTTTTTAATCAATACTTTTTCTATATTTAGTTTATTAAATATCCAGCGTCTGGCAATCCGGTAAATAACAAATATAGTAATTACAAATCCTATAAGAACCCATACAAATGTAACAGCTTTGAAATATATGTAGTAGCTTTCAATTGGATATTCTATATTTATATACCAAAGATTCATTAGTTTATCATTCAAAATATCAATATAACCAAAAATGTATACTGAAGACATTAATACGGGGAGTAAAAATGCTGAGCATATATTAGTAATTACACATTTTGTCCAAAATATTTTTTTATTAGCAATTGTTCCGTTCGTTTTCTTTAGATACCCGCTAAATATAAATAGATATAATAAATCTACTATAATGTATGTGGATATAATTACTACCCATGTTGGGTATGAATGTAAGATGTCTATCATTTGTTTTCACCGCCTTTACTTGCTTATAATATAGCCTTTCTTAAAATGCGCAGTTATTCTACGCAAAATATCCTCAACACTATCGAAATCATCTTTTTTTGTATATGAAAGTGAATATCCCGTCAAATTATACTGCTGTAATTTTTTGTTTCACTTTTACCTGATTTTGTAGAGATCCCTTTTATAAACTAGCTTCAGTTCCGAACATTACCACCCCTTTTCTTTCATCCAACCACGTCCGGATAATTTATCTTACATATATAGTAACAATCCACAGCTCCACTTTGTGACATATAATTTCAAAGTTTTTAAAAACAGCAGGGAAATTCTGTTTCATGTATTCAGAAATCGCCCTGCTGTCGTGCTGCTTATATTATTATCTTTCTTTGATTAAAGCTTATCATTACTGTAAGTATAGCAAAGTTTTGTTGCATTTGGAAGTTTTACTTACGGAATCTGCCACTGGAAGCTTCCTTCGGATACTATGACAATTAAAAAGCACCTCTCCCATGTCCTTTTACGGAACAACTGAAAGCGGTGCTTCATCTTATTTTCTCATTTTATTCTCTTCTTAATTATTTCTGATTGCGGAACTGAATCGGTGTCATGTTGTAAGCTTTCTTGAACATACGGTTGAAATGCTCCACGTTCTGATAGCCGACTGTGAGTGCAATATTTTCAACGGTCATATTGCTGCTCTTGAGTAATGCTTTTGCTTTTTTCATGCGGATTTTCTTTACCAGTTCGCCAAATGTCATGCCGGATTTTTCCTTAATATATTTGGAAATATATGGCTTGGACAGGTAGAATTTCTCTGCCAGATCATCCAGTGTCACATCAATATAATTTGCCTGAATATAATTCATAATCTCGATCATTCTTGCATCTTTGCATGTATCGGCGCTCCCAATATCTTCCAGCTTGTTGACTGCAACTGTCAGCGCTTCGATAGATGCTTTGATGATATCTGCATCGATACCAACGCCCCAGAATGGCTTGCCGTTGCAGAGGATTCCGACATAAGCAACAGCTTTGGAAGAAGATCCCTTTGTCAGAGAATGTTCTTCATAGAAGCTCAGTTCATAGCTGACGTTGAAATACTGTTTCAGTGCGTTGCTGACAGCGTCCAGACGTCCGTTACCCATTGCTGTGATCGTGCGGTTCTCATTCTGGTGATTGATCGTTACTTCTGCAGTAATTCCATCCGTCTGTTTGAAATGGCACTCGTCTACATGGAATACTGGTTTTGTATTAATGTAGTTATCAGAGAAGATCTGATATACCCATTCCGGACTCAACTCTTTGTGCGCCTTGTCGGATACGTCTTTTACAAGGTATCCGACCTCTGCACGCATCTGCTGTGGCAGGTTGATGCCGTGGCTCTGTTTCAGGATGTAGTTGACTCCACCCTTACCGGACTGGCTGTTGATACGGATAACATCGGAATCGTACTCTCTTCCGACATCCCTCGGATCGATCGGCAGATACGGAACTGTCCACAGATTGCTCTTGCTCTCTTCTCTGCACTGCATTCCTTTGGCGATCGCATCCTGGTGAGATCCTGAAAATGCTGTAAATACAAGATCTCCGGCATATGGCTGACGCTCGTAAACGTGCATTCTTGTCAGTCTCTCGTATGTCTCGCGGATCTCTTTCATATTAGAGAAATCCAGTCCCGGATCCACACCCTGTGAGTACATGTTCATACCCATAGTTACAATATCTACGTTACCGGTACGCTCTCCATTTCCAAATAAAGTTCCTTCGATTCTGTCTGCTCCTGCCAACATTCCAAGCTCTGCTGTTGCAACACCGCATCCACGGTCGTTATGTGGATGTAAGCAAAGAATAACATCATCTCTGTATTTCAAATGTTTATTTACATACTCTAACTGACATGCAAATGTATGTGGCATCGCATTCTCTACGGTTGTCGGAATATTGATGATCGCTTTGTTGTCAGCTGTAGGTTTCCATACATCCAATACTGCATTACAAACTTCTACTGCATAATCTACTTCTGTTCCATGGAAACTCTCCGGGCTATACTGGAATGTGAAGTTACCATCTGTCTCGTTTGCCAGTTTTAACAATAACTCTGCACCATCTACTGCAATCTTCTTAATTTCTTCTTTGCTTTTCTTAAATACCTGTTCTCTCTGTGCAACAGATGTAGAATTATAAAGATGTACAACTGCATGTGGAGCACCTTTAACTGCTTCAAATGTTCTCTTGATAATATGTTCTCTTGCCTGTGTCAGTACCTGTACGGTAACATCATCCGGAATCATATTTCTCTCGATCAATGTGCGCATGAACTGGTACTCTGTCTCAGATGCTGCCGGGAATCCGACCTCAATCTCTTTGAATCCGATATCTACAAGCATCTGAAAGAACTCTAACTTCTCTTCCAGACTCATTGGCTCGATCAGTGCCTGGTTACCGTCACGTAAGTCAACGCTGCACCAGATCGGTGGTTTTTCAATGTGATCTTTCTTTGCCCAATCGTATGTGACCTCCGGCGGCATAAAATAAGACCGCTGATATTTTTCATAATTTTTCATGTGTATTACCTCTCCTTCTATACAAAACTCATTGAATAATAATCATCAATTTAGTTGTTTATTTTTAACACTCACTTATACTAACACAGCTACATTAAAAAGGAAAGTGGTAAATTTAATCACTTCCCTTGATGTTTTTTAATTTATTGTATTAGATTGTGTCTTATTTTGCCTCCAACGAGCGTTTTTTCGTTATCACGACTTTTTCATCGTAACATTCAAAAATCTGATCCACCTTTCCGATATCCGGTTTCGGTGATAATGCGCTCACTATCGGCACAATGATAAGTCCTGCGATCATCGCGATCGCTCCTGCATTGATTGGTGAAGCAATGTAGCCGATAAACATGTTCGATACGGTAATACCGACACCTGCTGCGAAGCTTGCCCATACAGCCGCTTTGGAAACTCGTTTCCAATACAATCCATATAAGAACGGTGCCAGAAATGCTCCCGCAAGTGCACCCCAGGAAATTCCCATAAGCTGTGCGATAAAGGTCGGCGGATCTAATGCGATTGCTACGGAAAGCACGATGAAGAATACGATCAGTACCTGCATCGTCCGTACCTGCTTCTTCTCGCTCATATTTTTCATAACATTGTCTTTTAAGAAATCCAGTGTCAGTGTAGAACTGGATGTCAGTACGAGTGATGCCAGCGTGGACATGGATGCAGATAAGACAAGTACGATCACAATTCCGATCAGGATGTCCGGTAACGTAGACAGCATATACGGAACGATACTGTCAAAGACGACATTTCCTGTCTCATCGTAAATAGATGCATTGTCAAATAATCGTCCGAATCCTCCGAGAAAATAACATCCTCCGGAGATCACAACTGCAAATAATGTAGATATCACAGTTCCTGTATTGATTGCTTTCTCGTCTTTGATCGCGTAGAATTTACCGATCATCTGCGGCAGTCCCCATGTTCCGAGGGATGTCAGGATTACAACGCCTAACAGGTTCAGCGGATCCGGTCCGAAAAAGGATGTAAATGCGCCCGGCTGTCCCATCGTCACAGGTACATCACTTGGAATCTCTGCCATCTTGCGAATGGCCTGGATAAACCCTCCCTGTCCGCTAAGAACAGCTCCGATAACTCCGATAATTCCGCCTAACATGATGATTCCCTGGATGAAATCGTTAATCGCTGTCGCCATATAGCCTCCGAGGATAACATACACTGCTGTAAATGCTGCCATTCCGAGAACGCAGTATGTATATGGAATGTTAAATGCCATTCCGAACAGTCTGGATAATCCGTTGTATACGGACGCTGTATATGGTACAAGGAAAATAAATACGATTGCTGATGCAGTAATTTTCAGTGCCTTACTTCCATATCTCTCTCCGAAGAAATCCGGCATTGTCTTGACATTCAGATGCTGCGTCATAACTTTGGTTCGTCTTCCCAATACAACCCATGCCAGCAGACTTCCGATAATCGCATTGCCAAGTCCGATCCATGTACTTGCAAGTCCGTATTTCCATCCGAACTGTCCTGCATAGCCGACAAATACAACTGCCGAGAAGTAGGATGTTCCATATGCGAAAGCAGTCAGCCACGGTCCTACTGACCTTCCTCCAAGAACAAATCCGTCAACACTGGTTGCATGCTTTCTTGAGTATACACCTACCGCCACCATCACAGCGAAGAATAATACAAGAAGTACAATCTTGATTCCCATAATAAACCCTCATCTTTCTTTTTACTTTTGTTTCTCTCGTTCCTTTTTAAGCAGAGGTTAGCTTCTCAATTCCTATCTTTCACCTGTTTCTTTACTAACTCCGTTTCGCTTGCCGCTTTAAAGCGTAACGCTTTAAAGCATTAAAGTTTTAATTTCTTTTCATAGGATATCACAGCAACTGTGTACTTGTCAATAAATTTTCTCTCTTTCACCTTATCAATACCTGTAAAACCTGACACTGGCAGATTTCTCAGATACTATAGCAGTAAAAAACAACCACCTTGCATGTAATATTGTATTTATAACAATGTTTTCCTGCATGATGGCTGTTTTTTATTCTATATAATCTTTACGCTATAATATCTGTAGATTGTTCCATGCTTCGCACTCTCACAATCCTTCTCTCTATTCGCATATCGTGGTCTTAAAATCCCACTTTCATGCTCATATCATTACTTCATCTGATTCACACGGTCCTGGATCGTCTTGTTGAAGTTCTCAACCGTACGGTTGTAGCTTTCAGACATATATTTGGACTGCAGCATGAAATCTGCTGTTGCAAGGTTATTTGCAACCGGGATGTCATAAACAACGGCAATTCTAAGCAATGCCTTTACATCCGGATCGTGCGGCTGTGCCTCTAACGGATCCCAGAGGAATACCATGAAGTCAATCTGTCCTTCTACGATCTTGGCACCGATCTGCTGGTCTCCGCCTAACGGACCACTGTTGTAAGCTTTCACCGGAAGCCCGGTCTTCTCTGCGATCAGTCTGGCTGTTGTTCCTGTTCCGCATAAGAAATGATTTTTCAGGATGTCTTTATTTCTGTCACACCAATCTACAATTTCTTTTTTCTTTCCGTCGTGTGCTACCAGTGCAATGTGTTTTGTTTTCGCAATTTCAAATGATACATATCTGTCGTCCATATCTGGTCCTCCTTATCATTAATCTTCGTATTTCTCAACCACTTCACCCTGCTTTTTGTAAATGCTGTTTGCCGGCACATAACCGCGCACGCTGGAAAGCGGGTAAATATTAGTGTGGCTTCCGATCACACTTCCCGGATTCAGGATGGATCCACATCCGACTTCTACTTCGTCTCCGACCATAGCGCCGAATTTCTTGATTCCGGTCTCGATATTTTCTTTCGGTGTCTTCACAACAACCAGTTTCTTGTCTGATTTTACATTGGATGTAATAGAACCGGCTCCCATGTGGGACTTGTAGCCAAGAATCGAATCACCGACATAATTGTAATGCGGTACCTGTACTTTATTGAACAGGATAACGTTTTTAAGCTCTGTAGAGTTTCCGACAACCGCGCCCTCACCTACAATCGCATTTCCACGAATAAATGCACAGTGTCTGACTTCTGCGTTCTTTCCGATGATCGCAGGTCCGTGTACATAAGCAGATGGAAATACATTCGCTGATTTGGCGATCCATACGTCCTCTCCTACTTTGTCATATTCCTCTTCCGGTAATGTTTTTCCCAGTTCCAGAATGAAAGCACTAATCTTCGGCAGCACTTCCCATGGATATGTCACACCTTCAAAAAGATTTTTTGCGATTGTCTCATCCAGTGTGTATAACTCCTTCACTGTTATTTCTTTCATTTGTTTCTTTTCTCCTTTACAGTAATCTCTCTTATGTATCAGCATACCACGTTCTTAAGTAGCTGGCAAATCATTTACCTTTATTCGTCTTCTTATAAAACTGCGCGATCTTATCATAGCAGTTTCTGAGCTGGCTCTGATTTCTGAGTCCACGCACACCCTCGGTGCGACTGACGATAAAATGATCCAGCTTCTGCATATATTCTTCGGAAGTGATGTCACCTTCCGCAACATAGTTGAGTCCTTTTTCCCAGCTTGCGGTCAGTTCCGGGTTAAGGAGTGAACGGATGGAATTCTGCACAACGTCATATACCATCTCTCCGAGCATGGACGGAGTTACGATCTGCGTCTTTTTATTAAGAGATAAATATTTGATGTTAAATAATTTTTTTAAAATCTCTCCCCTTGTTGCACTTGTTCCGATTCCGCTTCCTTTAATCTGTGCACGCAGTTCCTCATCTTCGATCAACTGCCCCGCATTTTCCATTGCAAGAATCAGTGAACCGGAATTGTAACGCTTCGGCGGTGATGTCTTTCCCTCTTTGATGTCTAACGCCTGTACCGGGAGAGACATACCCCTTTTTAACGTCTTGATCTTCTCAAAAAAGTTTACATCCGCCTCCATCTGTCCATCGTTTTGTCCGTCATCCGGACTGTCAGCGTTATTTGTCTTTGCTTTTTTCTTCGCCGGATTGCCTGCGACTTTCAGATATCCTTCTTCTGCCAGTACTTTGAAACTGGAGAAAAAGGACTCTTCCTTGATTTTCGTCACAATCGCAACTTTCTGGTATACAGCCGGTGGATAGAAAATACTCAAGAAACGTCGCACGATCACTTCATACACCTGTTTGGACAGATGGGATAAACCATTCAACGCCCCCATACCCTGTCCGGTCGGAATAATTGCATAGTGATCTGTGATCTGTTTGTCATTTACATACCTTGTCTTCTCCAGTCCTTTATGGGAACCGAAGGATACGATTTCTTTCAGATATGGAACGGCAACGTCATATTTCATCAGCCCGTTTAAGTTCTTGTGGATCTCTTTTGCCACTGCTGTTGAGAGGACACGGGCATCCGTTCTCGGATATGTAACCAACTTCTTCTCGTATAATTCCTGCACGATTCTGAGTGTCTCATCCGGGCTGATCTTGAATCTTTTGGAACATTCATTCTGGAGCTCCGCCAGGTTATAGAGAAGCGGCGGATTCTTCTTTTCCTTTTTCTTCTCAATGGAAGTGATCTGACAGGTCAGTGGTTCATTATTTTCTTTTAAATACTGAATGAGCGCCTCTGCTTTGTCTTTTTCTTTGAAACCATTTTCCTTATAAAGATCAAAGGATTCAAAATAGCGGGAGCCCTTCACGGCGCGCCATTCTCCCTCGAATGTCTGTCCGCTCTCCCCGATCGCACTGAGCACACGGTAAAATGGCGTCTCCACAAACTCACGAATCTCCCGCTCTCTGCGCACGACCATTCCGAGGACGCACGTCATGACACGTCCTACCGATATCACAGAATATTTTGTATTCAGGTAACTGGAAATACTGTTCCCGTATTTCAGTGTCAGCAGTCTGGAAAAATTAATTCCCATCAGATAGTCTTCCTTCGCGCGAAGATAAGCGGACGCCGACAGATTATCATACTCGGAGAGGTCTTTTGCTTCTCTGATCCCTCTTAATATCTCTTCCTCTGTCTGCGAATCAATCCACACACGAAGCCTTTTCTTTCCGGTCACCTGTGCCTGCTGCTCCACCAGGCGGTAAATATATTCTCCTTCTCGCCCGGAGTCGGTACAGACATAGATTGTATCCACATCCGCTCTGTTTAGTAACCCTGCCACAATCCGGTACTGTTTTGCAACACCCGGGATTACTTCGTATTTGAATTCCTGCGGAATAAAAGGCAGAGTCTCAAGGCTCCACCTTTTCAGTGACGGATCATACTCTTCGGGATAACTCATTGTAACGAGATGCCCAACACACCACGTTACAACGGCTTCTTCCGATTCCAGATATCCGTCTTTTCTCTTTGCAAAAATATTCAGTGCTTTGGCAAATTCCTGCGCCACACTTGGTTTCTCCGCGATATATAATGATTTCCCCATATATCTTATCTAACTCCTAGTGAAATATATTTTTTATCTTTGATAAAAGACCTTTTTTCTTCTTCGGTCGTTCTTTTGTTTTCTCTGCCGCCCGAATCATCTCGTCCATGAAAACTGCCTGTGAATCAATATATGGTTCTGTCAGTTCTCTCTTTCTGTAAGTGCCATCTTTCTGTAAAATACGCGCTTTGATATTATCACTTAACATCACTTTCAAATCATGATTAATAATTTTCTTAATCTCTTCATCCAGCACCGGACACGCAACTTCCACACGTTTTTCTGTGTTTCTCGTCATCATATCTGCCGAACCGATATAGATCTTCTGTTCTTTTCCGGTTCCAAAGCTGAAAATGCGCGGATGTTCCAGAAAGCGTCCGACAACGCTCATCACGCGCACATTTTCTGTATATCCCGGTACACCCGGAAGAATACAGCAGATACCGCGCACGAGGAGATCTACTTTTACACCGGCACAGGAAGCCTTAGATACTTTCTTAATAAAATCAACATCTGTGACGGAATTCATCTTCATCACGATGCGTCCTTTTACGCCTTTTTTAATCTCCTCATCCATCATTACAAGAATTTTCTGCTTCAGGCTGGTCGGTGAGACGATCAGATACGTATAATGACCATCCAGATTGCCCGTCGCCATATTATTGAAAAATGCAGACGCATCTTTTCCAATAGCCGGATCTGCAGTTATCAGAGACAGATCGGTGTACATTGTTGCTGTCTTCTCGTTGTAATTACCGGTTCCTACCTGGGTAATATACTGGATATCTCCACGGTTCCGGTAAGTGATCAGGCAGATTTTGGAATGGACTTTGTAATTTTCAAATCCATAGATTACACGGCATCCGGCTTCTTCGAGACGCTCAGACCAGTCAATATTATTCTGCTCGTCAAATCTTGCCCTCAGCTCAATGAGAACGGTAACTTCTTTGCCATTCTCTGCTGCAGCACACAAATATTCTACCAGTCTCGCCTTACTTGCCAGACGGTAGATCGTAATCTTGATCGTCAGCACATTCGGATCTGTCGATGCTTCTTTGATGAGATTCAGGAACGGCTGCATACTTTCATATGGATAGAATAATAACAGGTCTTTCTTCCGGATCTGACGCATGATACTGCCCTCTTCTACTGCCGCAGACGACTGTGGTGAAAACGGCGGATAGATCAACGCTTTCTTCAATGGCTCCGGCAATTTTCCGCTAATTGCAAAAATATATGACAGCTTCATCGGCATCTTTGTCCGGAAAATCTGATCCGGAATGATCTGGAATTTCTCGCAGAAAAATGCCTGCATATCTTCGCTTAATTTCTCAGCTACTTCCAGGCGTACCACTGCCATTTTTCTTCTCTTATGCAGGGTGCTCTTCATAAGTTTGCGGAAATCGTCCGTTACTTCCAGTGTCTCATCATCCGGCGCAACGTCTGCATTTCTTGTCACGCAGATGTAGTTTGCATCGGAAATGTCATACCGGGTAAAGACAAGATCCAGATATTCCATGATCACTTTTTCCATGCGGATATAACGGATATCCTTGCCTGGTAAATATAAAATATCGGAAATAAACTGCGGAATCGGAACGATACCCATATGCACTTTATTCTTTTTGTCTTTCTGTGTAAGACTTGCCGTTACATAGATTTCTTTATTCAGAAGATGTGGGAACGGATGATTCGCATCCACAATCTGCGGAGACAATACCGGAAGAACCTGTTCTTTGAAATATTTCTTCACATATTTTCTTTCCTGCTGGTCTAACTCTTTAAAATCCAGCCCGCACACACCGTAAGGACTCAACTGACTCTTGATGTCAGCATAGGTCTTATCACGCTCTTTGTAAAGCGGTGCCACCGCAGCGTAAATCTTCTCAAGCTGTTCCATCGGTGTCATGCCGGACCGGCTGTCCGTTGCCTGCGCATCTGTATGTGCCATGTCAAACAGACTTCCGACTCGGATCATGAAAAATTCATCCAGATTGCTTGTGAAAATCGCTACGAATTTCATTCGCTCCAGAAGAGGAACGGTAATATCTCTTGCTTCTTCCAGTACCCGTTTATTAAATTCCAGCCAGGAAAGCTCCCGGTTCTGTGTATAATTCAAAATTTCTTTTTTCATGTCCTCTCATCCCTTCCTGTCTGTGCGTGATTATTTCTGTATTCTGCATGCTCCCACAAGATTACATCCTACTTTCGTATGTTTTCTATCATACCACATTCTGCCCGGACGGACAAGAAAGGAAGGCGTAAGCCCGATTGTGTCCCGGCTCGCCTTCCTTTTATGCATCTCTGGTATATCTTATGATACCAACGGATTACTATGTGCTAACGCACTCCCGTAATCCTACCCACTATTCGCATATCGCGGGATTAAAATCCCACTTTTATGCTCATATTGGGGCGAGCCCCAAAGTCTTACAGCCACTTATGAGCAAGCTCCTGTGGCTTCAGACTTTTTGGCTCTGGTATCATTATTTCGCCTGAATGTATCCCTTGGCTGTAAGTGCTTCTGCGCAGAGCACAGCTCCACCTGCTGCTCCTCTGACTGTGTTGTGAGACAGACCGACAAACTTATAATCAAACATGCTGTCTTCTCTGAGACGCCCGATGGATACGCCCATTCCATTCTCGTAATCTACGTCCATTTTTACCTGCGGACGGTTGTCCTCTTCCAGATACTGGATGAACTGCTTCGGAGCACTCGGAAGTTCTGCTTCCTGTGGAAATCCTTTGAAGTTTACAAGCTTCTCGATAAGCTGTTCCTTTGTAGGCTTCTTCTCAAAATTGATAAACACTGCTGCTGTATGTCCGTTAAGAACCGGTACACGTAAGCACTGGCATGTAATCTTCGGTGACTCGGCAAGTGTGATCTGTCCATTCTCATATGTTCCGAGAACACGAAGTGGCTCCTGCTCACTCTTCTCTTCTTCTCCGCCGATATAAGGGATAATGTTCTCCACCATCTCCGGCCAGTCTTTGAATGTCTTACCTGCTCCGGAAATTGCCTGGTATGTTGTTGCAACAACTTCCTTCGGTCCGAATTCTTTCCATGCTGCAAGGCAAGGTGTATAACTCTGGATAGAACAGTTTGGTTTTACTGCGATGAATCCTCTTGTTGTCCCAAGACGTTTCTTCTGGTCGTTGATCAGTTCAAAATGAGCTGCATTGATCTCCGGTACTACCATCGGTACGTCCTTTGTCCAGCGATGTGCACTGTTGTTGGAAACAACCGGTGTCTCTGTCTTCGCATATGCTTCCTCGATCGCACGGATCTCGTCTTTTGTCATATCTACAGCGCTAAATACAAAATCTACATCAGCAGCTACTTTCTCCACTTCATTAACATTGGCAACAACCAGTTTCTTCACTGCTTCCGGCATCGGTGTGTCCATCTTCCAGCGTCCGCCAACTGCCTCTTCGTATGTCTTTCCTGCAGATCTCGGGCTTGCTGCCACTTTTACTACTTCAAACCAAGGGTGATTTTCCAGCAGAGAAATAAAGCGCTGTCCTACCATACCTGTTGCTCCTAAGATTCCTACTTTTAACTTCTGTTCCATCTTTTCTCTCCTTCTTTAATTCTCTCTATTCACTTACACCATCTTCATATGCTGACAGATAATCCTGACAGATCTTTATTACCTGTGCCATCGCATCGTGTCCCGGCGCACCGATCGTCAGACGCTTATTTACACAAGTCTTTAAGCTGATAGCTTCATAAATATCTTCTTCAAATACCGGGCAGATCTCCTTGTACTCATCTAACGGAAGATCATCCAGTGCGATCTTCTTCTCGATACACAGAAGTACCAGTCTTCCGACAATACCGTGTGCATCTCTGAACGGAACTCCGTGATTTACCAGATAATCTGCCGCATCCGTCGCATTAGTAAATCCATGTCTTGCACTCTCTGCCATGCGCTCTTTATTGAACTGCATGGTCTTTAACATTCCTGTAAATAAAGCAAGACAGCCCTTTGTTGTATCGATTGCATCAAATACCCATTCCTTGTCTTCCTGCATGTCCTTATTATATGCAAGCGGGATTCCCTTCATCGTTGTAAGGAACGAATTAAGTGCTCCATACACTCTTCCAGTCTTACCTCTTACAAGTTCTGCAATATCCGGATTCTTCTTCTGCGGCATAATACTGCTTCCGGTGCTGTATGCATCATCAATCTCCACAAACTTATATTCATTGGTATTCCAGATGATCACTTCCTCTGAAAATCTGGATAAATGCATCATGATCGTAGACAATGCAGATAACAGTTCGATCAGATAATCTCTATCGGAAACACCGTCCATACTATTAAGTGTCGGTCCGTCAAAGCCAAGCAGTTCTGCTGTATACTCACGATCCAGCGGGTATGTAGTACCTGCAAGTGCTCCTGAACCAAGCGGGCAGGTATTCATTCTCTTCGCAATATCGATAAGTCGCTCATGATCTCTCTTAAACATCTCAAAATATGCGCCCATATGATGTGCCAGTGTGATCGGCTGTGCTTTCTGTAAATGCGTAAAGCCCGGCATATAAGTGTCAAGGTGTGCTTCCATGATCTCAAGAAGTACTTCCATCATCTCTTTCACCAGATGATTAAGCTCTTTGATCTCATCTCTCGTGTAAAGTTTCATATCTAATGCGACCTGATCATTACGGCTGCGTCCGGTATGCATCTTCTTTCCTGCATCACCGATCCGGTCGATCAGTACCGCCTCTACGAAGCTGTGAATATCTTCATACTCAGAGGTGATCTCAAGCCTTCCTTCTTCTACATCTTTTAAAATTCCATTCAGTCCATCAAGGATCTGGTCTCTCTCTTCTTCGGTCAGGATTCCCTGTTTTGCCAGCATTCTGACATGTGCCATGCTGCCCTTCATATCCTGCGCATAGAATCTCTTATCAAAAGAAATCGATGCGTTAAAGTTATATACAAGCTGGTCTGTTTCTTTGGTGAAACGCCCGCCCCATAATTGTGCCATCAGCTCTACTTCCTTTCGCAAAAATATTGTAAATAATTTTATCACATTTTGTCACGGTTTTCCATGGAAAATTCACATCCACAATAATCTTGTCGATATAGTCCATATATTTTCGATAATTCGATGGAACGTTTGTATCCATTTTTCTTCTTAAAATCAGATAACAGATATTCCACCTCGTATTCTTCACCCAACCGCTGTCCAATCTCATTTAAACGCTCTGCTTTCTTAAGCGGGCTGATACTGAGTGTCGTTGTAAAATAATCAAACCCGGCATTTTTAGCGATCTTTGCCGCTTCCCTTAAGCGCAGCTCATAGCACTTCATGCAACGTGCGCCTCCTTCTTTTACATGCTCCAGACCACTTGCCATCTCATAAAAGCGTTCCTTATCATACGGACCTGCCATAAAGGATATCGGATGCTTCGCAGGCAGCTCATCAATAAGCTTCTGCTGCTCCCAGATTCTTTTTGTATATTCGCTCTCCGGATAAATATTCGGATTATAATAAAAAACCGTGATCTCAAAATACTGGCTCAGATATTCCAGCACATAGCTGCTGCATGGTGCACAACAGCTGTGCAGAAGAAGTTTTGGAACTCTCTCCTCCTTCGTCAGTTTTTCAAGTGTCTTGTCCAGTTCTTTCTGATAATTCATAAGTTACCTTCTCTCTGTTGTTTTAACATACTACAAAATTATAGCTTTTCTGAAATCCTATGACAAGTAAATACTTGCACTTATTTCTTATATTTACATAAACTAATATTAAATTCCTGTGCGGAGCCTGTAAAATATGGAACAAGTGCTTGAACTTCGACACATTTATTATTCCTATCACACGCCGGAAGGAGAGACACCGGCGCTTGCCGATATTTCTTTTTCTCTTTCCAAAGGAGAATTTATCGCCATCGTCGGACCGTCTGGCTGCGGCAAATCTACCCTGTTATCCGTGATCTGCGGTCTTCTGTCTCCGGAAAAGGGGCTGATCCGTATCAATGGCAAATACATGCGGGAAAGTACGACAAATATCGGATATATGTTACAGCATGATGAGCTGTTCGAGTGGCGGACAATTTTCAATAATGTCATCCTCGGACTGGAAGTACAGCATATGCTGACTGCAAAGACAAAAGAGAAAGCCGGAGAACTTCTGGATCTTTACGGTCTTGGAAATTTCAAAAATTCCCGACCTTCTGAGCTGTCCGGCGGCATGCGGCAACGTGCCGCTCTTATCCGCACACTCGTACTGGATCCGGATCTTCTGCTTCTGGATGAACCATTCTCCGCGCTGGATTACCAGACCAGACTCCAGGTCGGGGATGATATCGGACAGATCATACGGAAAGAAGGCAATTCTGCCATTCTGGTCACCCATGATCTCTCAGAAGCAATTTCCCTTGCTGACCGGGTGATCGTCTTATCCGGAAGACCGGCAACGATACAGCAGACGATTCCACTTATCTTTGACCTTGATCGGGATACACCGCTTGCAAGACGCAATGCTCCCGAATTTAAAACATATTTTAATCTGATCTGGGAGGAGCTGAATGCAAATGTATGAAATATCCAGAACACATGCAGACTATCTGAGGACAATACGAAGGCATAAACACATTGTACACATTTCCCGAATACTGATTCTTCTAAGTTTTCTCTTTATCTGGGAATTTACTGCAAATGTCGGCATCATCGATTCTTTTATTTTCAGCAGTCCGTCAAAGATTGTACAGTGCTTTGCCGGCATGGCTGCTGACTGGAGCATTTTCCTGCACATCGGTGTCACGATTTACGAAACACTCTTAAGCTTCCTGCTCGTCATTGCCATCAGTATCCTGATGGCAGTTCTTCTCTGGTTCAGCCCAAAGCTTTCAGAAATTGCAGATCCTTATTTGGTCGTGCTGAACAGCCTTCCAAAATCTGCTCTTGCACCGCTTCTGATTGTCTGGCTCGGTGCAAATAAAACGACGATCATTGTTGCAGGAATGTCTGTTGCCATCTTCGGGAGTATTTTAAACCTTTATACAAGTTTCCACACCGTAGATGCCGGGAAACTGATGCTGGTCTACACACTTGGCGGCAGCCGCTTCCATGCGCTGTATAAAGTCGTTCTCCCCTGCTCACTGCCTGCCATCATCAGTAATATGAAAGTCAACATCGGGCTCTGTCTGGTCGGCGTTATCATCGGCGAATTTCTTGCCGCCAAAGAAGGGCTTGGTTACCTGATTATCTACGCAAGTCAGGTATTTAAAATGGATTGGCTTCTAATGTCTATTCTTTTGCTCTGCATCCTTGCCACTATCCTCTATTCGCTCATCAATCTTCTGGAGAGGCGGTGCAGGCGCCATTATTAGAACAACCAAAAAGGACCATTCACTGCTACGTGACGGTCCTGTCTACATATCTTATTCTACAAACACGCAAATTCATCCTGAATCGCATATTCTGGTTTTTGAAATATATTCTCTG
>ULYT01015664.1_pt1 | contig 23373 bp, 20 predicted proteins | sample 1962521 | NCBI WGS metagenome assembly ULYT01 (sample SAMEA4835873, study PRJEB28245) | human gut metagenome | biome: gut microbiome; material: fecal sample | place: Denmark | collected 2008 | reverse complement strand
AGATTATATGTTTATGAAGAATGAAGAGAAACTGGCTTTAATATATAAGCCGCAAAACAAAATGTTCCACTTTTGCAAAACATTTTGTTCCAAAATCACACTTGTTAACACAATTCAAAATGTGATTTTAAATCCAATTTAAATATAGTTTTAATAAAAAAATAACCGACAATTAATGCCGGTTACCGTGATAGTATCTTATAGCCTCATTGACATATAATGATACTGATTGCTCCTTATCCAAGATAGCAGCTACATCCTCCTCTATCGTAACAAATATTTTTCTTACACCTCTAACCTTGGGACGTCTTGGCACATCATTGCTGTCCAATATCCTATATATCGTTTGCTCAGACTTTATATTTGTTTCCTTCATTATCTCCTTGATAGCCATCCCTGCTTTGTACAAGGACAATACCCTAGACTCTTGATCTAGGGTAATAGATCGTCTTCTTGCCATAATTAATATATTAACGCATCCTCTATTCTTGCTGATAATGGTTTTCCCAACTGATCCTTTACATTAGACCGTTCCAGTTCTATACTCAACCCATCCATATCAATCCCCGCCTCTTTAGCCAGTTCCATTACCTGATCTTCATCACGGGCAATCGCATGATATAATATCGTTGCCTCATTATTTTTCTCATAAATATTATAACTGTTCATAAGCTTATGCCCGTCATGCCGATAGCACAGCTTAAAGTTAATCACTAAAATAATGTTCCGTCTGTCTGTTGAAGTGCATCCGGATGCGGAATGGTTTTAAGCATAAGGGCTGACCTACACCAAGATCAGCCCTTACATTATAGTTATATAATGGTCTACCATTCATAACATAAGTCTACACCTTGAGTGATTTCAAACTTTTAATCTATTTTCTACAAATATTTCAATATCTCAAGCATAGCATTAGCCATTCGAGTCCCTATATATTGATGCCCTATTCTGCCTGGGTGAGTATGGTCTATACTTCCGTTTTCGTGATGATATATCAAGTCACAATTTCCTTCTTGAGACATAGCGTCTGATGAACTGTCCAAAAAAGTACCACTGATCCATTGGGTATCTTTCCGAATTATAGTACGGATATGATTATATACCTCACAGTTCTGCATGTCAATAAATGGAATACTACATTCTCTTGCTACGGATTTTAAAGCCTCATTTCTTTTTTCATGAGTGTTCCCTGATAGATTAGAATCAGGCTGTGGAGTATATTCTCCAAGCAGTATAATATGCGATGACGGCATTGATTTTTTTAAAGATTCAACAAATGTTTTAACTCTATTACGATAACCGTCATCATATTGGTCATTAATAGCACCTCCTAATAACACATAATCCGCATCTTTAAAATAAGTAATATCATCTATGGCAGAGGAAATAGACGGTCTGGAATCCGTATCTGTTACAAGTCCGCGTTGTCCAACTCCTATGTTTATACACTCCATTCCTAACTGCCAGCAACATATTGATGCCCATCCCATTGGAGCAAATTCACCTCCTGCCGTAGCTTCTGTAATGCTACTTCCTGCAATAACAGCCAGAGGCTGTTTTAATGTTACTTCAGACACTGTATAGGAATTAGAATACCGTAGCGAATACACTAATGATGAATTCTCTATTATGATTTCACGTTCAATCGCGCTGGCAAATTTAATCTGTGTATAGCTCCTCCATCCATTCTCTGTCAATATATCAATAGCCTTTTCTCCGAGTCTCATCCAGCCATTTCCTTCGTTGACAAGTATACTGATAGCAGTTTTTCCCCTGTGCCCTAATTCGATAGCGTCTCCATTGAACATGAATTTTAAAGGTAAAATTCCACCTCTTTGCCCTGATAAGGTTACTGTCTTGTCAACTGAATAGATATAACTTGTTTGATCTATTCCAATACGATGCTTGCCAAACAAGAATAAGGCTGCTGGATTAATCTTCCCATTTAAAACAAATAGTAATTCTTTGGCATCCTTAATTAATGGAAGAGACGGATAATGGTCGGAAGATTTACGGCTTTCAATTTGATAGCTTAGACGATATATTGTCGGATTAGGCATTAAGGACAGACTACCTGCCTGAGTCAAAGATATCTGTCCACTTTCCGACAATGATATGCCGTTTCCTACAATTAATTTATTCTGCTTAGTATCCAGATCTTCTTTAGTTGCAAATTTTGACGTATCTAATCCGTTTACGATAATATCAGGTGCCAGTTTTTTTTGCTCATACGGAATAAAGTATTCTTCGTAACGAGTGGGGGTATCATCAGATATCATAAGCACTCCATATTGTTTGTTCATCTCAAAATCGTTCACATCTACATTCCCCTTATACCAAGTATAAGCTATCTTACAATTCTCTCCAACTTGATATGGGAACGAAGGGAAGGCGGTATTGTTTATCCGCTCAACCCTGCCGTCAGAATGCCAAAGCGTAATAAATTGATTTGGATTATACCTAACCCAATTAACTCCAATTCCATCTGATACCGAAAGAAAATAACCGCATTGGATTATATTACCGGCGCTTACAGTTATAACCTCAGACGAAAGATAACTTTCATTTTCTTTAAATTCACCAGTATTTGCATCATAAAAACCAATCTTGCTGTTCTTATTCCACCAATTTATTGGATTGACCATTTCTATGGATATATCAGCTTTTTTTTTATCCAAGTCTGACATTTCCTGCCTTGTCGATAGATCCTGATCGTCAACTGAGATAATGTTTCCAGATATTAATATTCTATCACCCGGCAATAGTCGTTCTTGTTTAATTGACTCTTTGGTCAACATAAACTTGGTTTTTATAGAATCGGAGTTTAAACAGAACACAAGCAATGTTTTCGCTTCGGATGGAACTTCTAATCTTTCAAAATATAAGGGGGTATTTTCGTCTGCTTCCTTAATAGAAATCAACGTATTTTTATTAAAATCAGAGCTTGATTTATAAAATGCATAGACTGCTCTGCGGTAACTACCGGAATACAAGACTGTACCTCTATATATAAATATATTCCCAGCGGAACATTCTGTCTTATAAACAGCATGATTTTTACTGTTAGATGTTTTAACTTCTCCTGTATTAAAGTCTATATACTTGTTTTCACCTATTAGGCTAATTTCAGCCATATTCGAATACGCATTTGATTCGACCATTAGGCTATTGTCCAATCGTTCCCAATATGACGCATCTGATATATAATTAACATCAATATCATATCCTTTATATTGATATGTTTCGGTCACGCCTTGACTGTTTCGAAATGTTATAATCACATTATACCTTGACAAATTTGTATATGTAGTACGTAGATAGGACTTTAACTCCTGTGAGTTTATTAACTCACCAAAAGTATTATAACTAATATTGAGACTTTTTTGAATGTCTATAATAACATTCATTGCATGTAATTCAGATATTTCTGTAGTCAGACTCTTACGCGTTTTGGGATTGACCACCGCATCATAGATAGTAGCCGGGTAAATGGTTTGTCCACCCTTGGTCAGTTTATGCATTTTTGCCATAATATCTCCTGTTTTTAGCCTAAGTTCCGCCGGAACTTGGGTTGTTGTTATTTTATGTAATTATTTATTAACTATTAAAATCACTCAGCACATCATCATACTCCTGATCTGACAGAGATACGCTCTGCACCGCATTGTATGCGGCATAATCCGGATAGGGAATGATCTCCGCTGTGCTCTCATCCGTCTTGCCGGAAACGAGGATAACACCTGTAATCTCCACCGATACAAGATTGCAGATACCATCGGCAAAATCAGCATCAGAAAGATAGTATTCGCGTTTGACCGACAGAGTGCCGGGACGGAGTCCATGCCTGTCAAAAATGACCAGCAGACTACCATCATCAAGCCTACGGCAGTTCTTGTACCCGTGCCCGTCAAACTCCGCAACAACACATCCCGACAGGACTGTACGGTAAGTGAACCGGAAGGGAGTATTCATATCCCCATTCAAGTTCTTCTCTATGATCTTAAAATCGGACTGATAATTAATTTTCATACCTATAATATTGATGTTACATCATCTATCTCCTCGGCTGTCAAGATGCCGGAAAGGTCAACACTTCCACCGCCTCCGGTTGTTCCTGTAGGACTCCATTTCCCCTTTATCTTGCAATCATATATAGGACCGGGTATGGTATCCCCCACGACAGCCCAGTCGCCCACAACTGGAGATGGGACAGCAGCATGCAATGCTTCTTCCGTAGAAAACAATCCCTTGTTGCGGACACTGTTCTGCTTGACCTTATCAATCTCGGTAGAAGTCTTACTAAAATTGTAGTTAAGCCGATCTGCCGCCTCACTCCAAGTACCTGTTTTATTTATCGAATTAAGTTCCATATCACTTCATTTTATTTGGGCAATTGGTTTTGATCCCATACAATCTCAGAACCTTTAACCATAATTATGCGTCCTCCCATTATCTGGGTCTGATATATATAACCGTCACTTCCTTTTTGCTCGACAACCATACTGTCCGGGCGGAAATACAAAACATCACTATTGGAAGGATCATTCATAAAAATACGGGGAACCATACCGCTCAATCCGTATTGAAGGGATATATCTAAGAGCGAATTACCATCATTATCATGAATATCAATTGACGGTCTCCCATATTCATCCTCAGGGAATATGGTTATCTCGTAACCTGACGGTGAGGAAACTTTCACTTTCCCGACAAATTCAGGATTTCCCTCTGCATCCCATTTAATGTTCCCATTGGCAAGCTGCCCGGAACCATCCTCATTCAACAGTATCTTACCATTGGCTATTTCAACTTTTCCCCGGAAATATCCGCCCAAAGCATAGATATATCCACGAAAAAAAGCATTACCGCCATGAGTAGCTACAAAGTTTGCCATATTCGCCCATTCTTCATCCGTAGGCTGGTAATTAGGATCATTACGAAACCTCATTACGGTTAATATAGCCTGTTGAAGCGTGCCACCTGCCCAAAATGCCACATCATCATCGTCATTGTATATGCCGCTTACTCCGGCAGTGACCTTCTGTAACTTGCCATCCTTGTAGTTACCTAACTGAATCATATTGGCCAATATCAAACCACCAAGGATATCCACAGAACCATCTTTGATCGCACTGGCGATATAATTGATTGACTGAAAACCGGCTGTTGCCTTGTCGTTATCCAAAATGGACGGTTTCCAATCGGTAGCGATGGTTCCACGCTCTAATTGAAGGTCACAAACGGTTGCGGTACCACTGATAAGAAATATACCACTGCCATTGAAGGTAATCTTATGGATATATCTCTGATAAGAGGATGTGAGAGGCTGAGAAACACTGAAAGAACCGCACGAAACAGACACAGACGTACCCTTTGCTTTATAACTGATAACATAACTTTCCCCTTTAATCAATGATACGGACTGGGATAAGCTGCCTATTGCAGCAGAATATCCGGAAACAGCCTCACTGTCCGCAGATACGGTAGCCACTCCCGTCCAATACTTTAATTGCTTGCTATATAATTCGGTATCAGCAGACAATTGAGTATCAGAGGACAATGTCTCACTTTCATAATCCCCGGTAAACCCGGAGTTACGCAACAGATTGACACTTCCGACAGCCGCATTGTCTATCGCATCCTGAGCCTTTTGGGCCAGATCGGCAGCCGCCTGTATCTCATCCGGAAGACCTTCCATATTACGCCATCCAGTGGAACCTTGTTCGATATGAAACATACCCTTGATATCAACACCGCCTTTCTGGCTATAACGGATGTAAGTGCTCTCATCCTTGGCACCGATATAGGCATCACCATACACATTGATATAAGCGTGTCCGGTGGACTTGTCAAAGCCCAGCCCGATGACTTCTTTCCCGGCAAGAGAGAAAGAGTTGATACCTTGATAAAAAATAATGGAAGGCGAAGTTTCATTAACAGACGAAAGGATTATAGCTGCCTGACAGGTGATATCCGTCAAATGCCCAAGCCCGATGATATCATCACCGGCAGCCGGAACATCACTGTCCTTGTCGGCATTGGTTTTGCTCAAGTCAATATAGTCAGATCCTACACCTGTCACCTCACGCCAATAGTAGCGGTTGGATACATTGTGGGATGTCCCTTCTTTAATGTTAAATTCTTGGGCTAATGCTAATGTACCTACTGTAAATTCGTTATTGATTGTCACTCCATCAACTTCCGACAAAAAGAAACAACGGTAGCTCTCATCAAGTTCCTCCACCCTGACACACTTCATACCGGCCGGAGATATGATCTGTTCACCACCAACATGCGTCTTCTTCTTTACTTCAAGCTCGTCAAAGACAGCCTTAATCTTCACATACAAGCGGTCAACAACAGCTTGTGTCGTACCATCTTCCAATACAGTCCAACCGCTTCCGTTCTTACCCACCAAAAGACCTTTCAAAAAAGTGATCAGCTCATTGGCGATATCAGGATTTCTCTTGTTGATAAATTCATTACGTGATCTCAGGGAGGAGAAGGCGGTATAGTCACTGGGGGATTCCGTATCTCCCATTTTCAGAAGTCGAATAAACGCCTGCGCCATCTCCTGCGCCAGCGTGTATTCCAGATTGTTCAGTGTCGAGTCCACGGATGACTTCCATGAGGTACTGACCGCCGACGAGCAGTCAATGGAAGCCTCGGAAAGATTGCCCAGCTTCCTCTCTATCCTTGTGATGCGGGTGTCAAGATACCCGGCCTCGAAATACTGCGCGTCCTCCAGTCTCACCCTTTGCCCGAGCGATAACGGCACACTGTTTTTATCCACATGGATGTAATCCGTGTCGCCGGAATAGATGGATATGTCCTTGCTGTATTCTGTCAGGAAGCTGTCAACCGCCTGCTTGTACTGTTCTTCCGCTATCGGGTAATACTCATCCGGCATGCGGATATTCGTCAGGATATACGTGTCACCGACGTTCGGTATGATGTTGCCTCCCGGTATCTGGGTATTCTCGTCCGGGTAGGTGTTGATGATCTCGAACTCCTGTGTGTCGTTATGCCAGTTGCACTCGAACTCCCTTCCGGAGAGGTCGCCGCTTTCGAAGGTGATGTGTATCACCTCCTCACTGATCATGTATTCATCCGGATTGAAGGGGAGATCCTTGTCCTTGATATAATAGACGGTGTATTCCTCCCCGTCCGTATTGGTCTGCTCCTCGGACCTTACCGATGACACCGTACCCAGACGGTGCGGGAATATATCCTCAAAGGCCGCTTCCTCGCGATGCTCCTTCAGGCCCAATTGAGTGTTCAGGTCGATATACTTGTCCCGTGACGGCAGTTGCAGATGGGTGTAGCCGTATTTTGACGGGTCAATATTTTTGGTTGAACCTACGGGGATCAGCCGTGTGAACCATTTGATCGAATTGGAATTCTCATTCTGGGTCAGTCCCGTCTTCAATCCCTTCATATAGCCGAGCGTGACCCGTTCGCCGTGTTCGCATTTCCCTATGTTCAGGTATTCCCCGTCCAGCCACCACTCGGTTTCCCAGGCACCGGCTATCTCGCCTGCCGCATCCCAGCAGAACAGGCCGTTGAAGTTGATGGTCTTCCGGTCGCCGGTGACGGCCTGGCCTGCACGCCACGTCACACCGTCGGTGTTGCGGTTCATGTTCGCCACCAGCTTTTCCAGCATTTCCATCGGCGTGCCGTCATAGGCGAAGACGGACTCCAGGTCGTCCTCCCCCTGGTTCAGACGGCAGAACAACAGGTCCTGCATGTCGTGCTCGCGGCCGTAGAAGCTGATATTGTAGGTGTATTTCTGTGTGTCGGTCTTTTTCGGCCGGTACTCCTTCTTTATGGAGAACCGTTTTCCCGATATCTCCACATAGTCGCCGACCGACAGGACGAAGAACTCCCAGGTGGTGAAGTTCACCGTCACCACGAATTCTGTTCCCACTTCCTCGGTCCACCGGGACGATGAGTCGGGACTGACCTTCCTTTTCAGGGTTCCCTGCCTGTTGTAGATCGCAAGTTCCATTTATGATGCTTTTAAATCGTTTTTAATCACTATTTGAAAAAGGTTTCGGCTCGCGCAGCGTGACCGTGAATCCGGCTATCTGCTGGCCAGTACTTCTGATTGTCGTGAACTGGCTGTACCGGGTATATTCCTTCAGGTAGACCTTCATCACCCGGCCTATCTCAGGAACCTCCAGCGTCAGCCATCCCGACTTCAGCAAGGCAAGCACGGCGTTGTAGTTCTCGAACCACCCGGTCCGTGTATCCGCGACCACCGCCATCTTCAGCGTGATGTCCCTCGCCTCGTAGCGGGGAAGCAGGGTTTCGGGCAGCTCCTCGCCGTCAAGCTCCCGGTAGCTGACGGATGTGTACTCCTTCATCTTCGGCGGCTTCATCAGCGAGTCGTAATTGGTATGGTCCCCCGCGTTTTCCTCGTACAGGAAACATCCCAGGGACGCCATGTCCGTCCCGTTTATTTTCAGCAGTCCTTCCTCCACTTCCATAGTCCTATGTTTTCAGTTTCACACCGCGCCGGAGCTCCGCGATGTTCTCGTTTATCGTCTCGAGGTGTCTGAGGTACTCCGAATTCCCCGCTATCTTGCCCAGGGATGTCGCCATCCCCTCGAGATGCCTCGTAAGGTTGTTGTCAATGTTGATGATACGGTCAAGGGCCGCGTTGCCGATCCCCTCCAGCCTTCCGGCCGTCTCCTCGGTCATGGAGGTGACGGTTCCGGCCCGGCCGGACTGGGAAGAGGAGGAGGAGGATGTCCATCCGAAGATATCCTTCAGCGAGTCACGCTCCTCCAGGGCGTCCTTTACGATATCGTTCCATTCCTGCTGGAGGTCCTTGTATTCCCCGGTATCTATACCTCCTTCCTTGTTGTAGTTGGCAAACTTGTCATACCATTCCTGAAGCCTCTTGTCGTAGACTTTCGACAGGCTTGTCTTGAGGATAGCCTTCTGCAGGTACTCGCTAAAGTCCTCCGAGAAATCCTCCGCCCCGCTTTCCATATCAAGCAGTGTGTCATAGAAGGCGTCACGCATGCTGTCAAAAGACATCTGCGTGAGCTGTTCCTTTATCTGGGCCTGTATGTCACCCAGTTTTTCCGAACCTTCAATGATCTTGTCCAGGTAATTTCTGACATCATCATCCAGCTTGGCCCAGAATGTGGGAGCTTCCGACTTCAGTTTCTCCAGCTGCTCCACGGAGAGATCGAACAGCCCGGTCATACGTCCTTCCCCGATCCCGTACCTGTAGAAGTCTTCTCCCAGGGCCGCGCCGGCTGCCGCCCAGTCCTGAGAGGACATCCATTTGCGCTGCCGCACCCCGATAGAGTGCGATCCCATGCTGGCTCCCGAATTCAGACGTTCCTTGCCCAGTATCCGGTAAGAGTCTATGGCGGTCCGCTGTAGGGCCAGAGCTTCCTCTCCGACCTTCTGCGCCTCGGCGCCGTAGCTGGTCTCTATATATTCCTTTTTCTTGTCGATCAGTTCATCCCATATCTCGTTCAGACGGTTGTACTGGTCCACCATCTCGTTATAGCCGGAATAGTCGGCTCCCTTGAAGATGCCTCCAAGCCCCTTGACACCGAACAGACGTCCGATGCTGTCCCACAATCCTCCTGCGGCGTGCATGACGGATTCGAGAATGTTGCCGACAAAACCCTCCAGCCCTTTCTGCCCGATCTGGTCAAGGATAGCCAGTATGGCCGCGATGATGCCGCCGATCTTGCTTCCGGATGCGGACAGCGTGTCCACCAGAGACCCGACCGCGCTTCCGAAGGATGACAGGCTCATGTCCGCCTCGCCCAGCGTGTTCATCGCATCGGCCACGGCGGTGATGTTTCTCACCGCCTTATCCTTCGAGGCTTCCAGGTTGTTCCCGGCATTGCGCTCCCCGGCTTCCGCCTTGTTCCTTTTCTTTCGAGCGGCCTCCGCTTCCGCGCTGTCCGCCCCGTATTGCCGCACGGCCTCGTCATAATCCCGTTGCGCGGCTGTCAGTTCATCAACCGCTTCGGAGTATTCCCGTATGGATTCGGTCAGATTGCCGAACAGACCTCCTTTCTCGATGACCTCGCTGTCGATCTTCCCGATGGCTTCCTCGATGACCTGCATCTGTTCCGGAGTGGCGCTTTTTTTGAATTCCGGGCTGTTGCGGAAGCTGACTATCTGCCGCTTCACCTTCTGCAGCTCCTTTTTCGCCACCTTGTCCAGATTGCCGAAGACGACATCCCAGTTGATGGTGTCCTTCAGTTCGTTGAAATCAAGTTCGGACAACGCCTCGTCACGTTGTCGGGACAGCATCCTTTTGTCATTCCCGTTCAGACTCTCTTTCGAGGATTTAAGGGTATATTCCCGCATGATGGCCAGACGTTTCTGCTGGTATGTGCCGTATTCCTTGTTATAGTCAATCCAGGACTGCAGGTCCTTCTCCTGCCATTCCTTGTCGGCGGTATAGAATTCCTTCGCATATTGCTGGTAGGCGACAAGACGCTGCTGGGACGCGTTGTCTTTCACGGCCTGCCTTTCCTCGGGCGTGGACTTCACACCCCGTTTCTTTTCGGCCTCGTCCATTTTCTTGAGGGTGTCACGCTCCTCCTTGTCGATCTGCGCGAGCGACTCGTCAAGCTCCTGCCTTGCAAGGGCCTGGCGTTTCCTTACACCTTCCCGCATGACCGATATGCGTGCCGCCTCAAGTTTCTGCTGTGCCCTGATACGGGCGTCGGCGAGTTCGTCCTGATAATCCCGGGCCGATTTGCCCGTATCCTTGGTTTCCCTGCCGTCATCTTCCTTTATGCCTGCCGATTTAAGCCTCTCCTTCCATTCCTTTGTCCGCGCAAGGAACAGGTCCATATAGGATTTGGCCGTATCTTCCGCTGCCTTCTGTTCCTCTTCCAGGGCGGAGATATCATTTTCTCTGAGCTGTTCGGCCGTGGGAGCGTCCGCCTGTCGGGTATAAGTAGCTGATCCGGACGCGGAAGAGAAGAAATTGGCCCTGAACCTGTCCCAGAAAGTCGGACCCTTCTTCCGCCTTTCCTCTATCTCGTTCTGCTTTTTTAAGGCCTTCTCCGTCTGCTCCGTGGCCAGTTTGAACGCTGCGGCAGCTTCGGCCCTGAGAATCATCGCCCCGATGAACACGTCCGTATTGTCCACCAGCAGGTTCTCGGCGTCATTCACGTTGCCCACCTCAACACCGAGTTTCCCGAACTCCTTCTTGTTTTCGGTGATGAACTGTTTTTTATCGGACATGTTGTCTCCCAGTTCCTTCCATCTTTCGGACAAGGACCTGACGAGAGTGACCTGTTCCGCCACATCACTGCTGCTGTTCCTGAAGGATTCATTCACCTTTTCCTGGGCTTTCGCCGCGGACAGGGCGGCATCCTTCACGCCGAACAGGCTCTTCACCCATCCGCCGATCTCCTTCCCGTATACGACGGACAGGGTAATCAGGGCGGCCAGCGCCGTCTGCCACGAGAACAGTGAGGAAAGCACCTGCTTCCACACCGGGGTGGCTTTCTTTCCGGCTTTGGTCAGCGCCTCATACTCCTGGCGGGCTGACGACAGGGCGTCGGTGAACATGGGAATGTTGTTGGAAATGGCGAGGAAGAACATCTGGGGACCCATTGCCAGCGAGGGGAGTTCCCGGGCGATCTGCTGCATGCTCATCCTCACATTATTGAGTTTCGGGGCGGGATCATCTCCCATGAGAGGGGTGGATCCTGTCTTTTTCTTCTGCTCTTCCAGCCCCTGCAGTTCCGCTTTCAGTTGCCTGATGACTCCCTGCAGTGCCTGGATGTCCGCCATCTGGGCATCGGTATTCGTACCTGTGGCCATGGCCTGCTTGAACCGTTCCTGCAGGGTTGCAAGCTCCTGCTCCAGTTGTGCGATGACCTGTTTCGCGTACAGGCCTATCCCGGAAAGGTTGCCCTCCACCGAGCGCATCCCCTTCAGTGTCTTGTCGTCAAGCAGTATCTCCAGTCTTACAGGTTCCATTCCTATCCTCCCAGTTTTGTTTGAAAATATTCAGTGGTGAATTTGTCCGGCCTACGTTTGCGCTCCCTTTCCAGGAGCTCCTCCTTGGTCACGTACCGGCTGACATCCGTGTTCATCAGCATCAGCTCGGCGTAGCTGATCTTCCACAGGATGTGCCGTTTCGACCTGCCGAACCGTTCCATCGCCTGCGCGATGATTCCGAAAACGCTATGGGGGCCTTCCTGCCGGCCCGTTAACCCGTTTTCCTTTCCCGGCTTCCTATCGGCTCCAGCAGCTCCGCCGTTCTGGACGCCAACGGAATAGTATTGCAAAAAGGCTGTATGTCCATGCCCCTGAGCAGCTCGATGAGGGCGGCAGAGAGCATCGCCGGATGCACCCTCCATCTGAGATACCATGCCACAGGGCCGGAGAACAGCATCCCCGAGAGCCATCCGGTGCATACGGCCAGCGCGACCATCCGGCTGACCGCCTTTCCCTTCTCCGCCACGAACCGCATCCTTTCTTCATAGTCCATCGCCCTGATATCCTCCGGGGTGACGCCGAGCTCCAGGTACCGCCTTGCTATGCGGATGACCGCCCCGGCGGGCGGACGGCGCATGACAAGGAAGGATTTCCCGGGGCGTTTTTTAAAGGGCCTGAGCGGCATCACCGGAATGCGGATGCCGATGTCAAGCAGCATGTCCGCCGCCTGGCACCGTGTGTCCCTGTCCTCCGTCATGACTCGGGATATTCCGGTACGACGTCACCCGGGGCGAAGATCTTGTAGGGAGGCTTCTCCCCAGCATCCTGCATCTCCAGCTCGCATTCGATGCCCAGCACGTTGCTGAAGTTGATCCCGTTGGCGAAATTGCATGTGAGCACCCCGTTATAGATACGGATCGTGTGTTCCGTCACGGTCTCGATGTCGAACACGCCCTGCACGTCCCTGTCCTCCGTCGGAGGCACATAGACCCCGGTGCTTTCCTTCGTCCCGCCCATCACCTGTATCATGTTGTCCGCGGACAGCTCGATGAGCGTGAACGTCCATGTCTTGGTTCCCGGTGTGGACTTGAGCACCGCGAACGGCGCGTTGCGTTTCTGCGCCGCCCAGATGCGGGTCTTGGAAGGCGAGTCGCCTCCGGGCTGCAGCCCGTCCTCGGATATCAGTCCGAGAGCCTTTCCATTATATTTGAGAGCTTTCACGCCATAGATGGCGCCGGTATTCGTTTCTGCCATAATGATTCATGTTTTAATTGTTCCTTGATTTGTCTTTAAACCGCCGGAGTCCCCAGAAGAGAAGCAGGAGGACAAAACAGCACAACACCTTCGTCCTTGTCCGGTCCCAAAAAGAGGGAACCGGCTGTTTTTCCCCGGCCGTAGCCTCCTCTGACTCCAACCTCATATCCGAGGTCTCCCTTACGGTGATCTCCGGCCGGGCATACGAGACGGCCGTGACGTTCACGCCGCCTTCCCCGTCTGACTCCACCCTCAGGTCCAGCCCCTCATGCTGCTCCGTCACGCCCATGCCGGCCGGAAGGCCGCCTATCGTCCGGAGGAGCCCGGGTTTCAGTGCCAGGCTCGTCAGAGTCGTCGGGGCCTTGCCGAAGATTATTTCCCCGGTTACGCTCCTCTGAAGAGAGCCCGAGCGGACGGCTGTTCGGCTCTCCCTGTTTGCTGCGCATCCAGACAACAGCAGGACAGCGGTCAGCATACTTGCACTGGTAACATTTACGCAGCGCCTGTTCCAGAACGATAATTTTCTCATTGACTTTTCGTATTTGGTCGCTTAAATGTAAAGTCGTCTCGGAGAGGTCGTCATACAACTGCTTGTATGTGCCCTCGTTCTCCTTGACCGCACGGACCTTGACGAGCCTGCGGTCACGCCACCAGCCTATTGCCATGGCTATGCACCCCGTGGGGGCCAGCCACTGCTGGAGAAGTTCGAATACAGTGCCCCAGTCCATACGCATGTCATTTTTCAGATCATCTCCCAGCCGGCCTCTATGTCCGCCATGACGGCGGGCACGCCGTTTTCCACCCGGCTCATCGCGGCGGCCAGACGGCACATCGTCCCCTTGTCATCCACGTCAGGCTCGTAGGTAGTGGGAACCTGAAGCTCGCCGCATACACTTGAAAGGTAGGCGCGGGTGTCGTTCTCCGTGGACGGGGCGTAACGCCCGATCATAAGGGAGAGGGTCCTCAAACCGTGTTTCTTCCGGTAGTTCCTCAAGGTGATGAGCATGGCACGGTAGCCGTATCTCATGTCGGTGAACTGGAAGAACTCCTTGTCCGTCTGCACCGGGCGGAGGCCCTTCCACCTGTCACCTGACAGGCGGAGGTTTCCAGGGTTATTGTTTCGTAGTCCTCTTGGTGTCATGGTCATGGCTCGATTTCATCGGTTTCCGAATCCGTTCCTTCAGACGCGGCTTTCGCTCTCGCTGCCGCCACCGCTTCCCGTCTCACCTCGGCCCACCGTTTCTCGGCCGGAACTTCCTGGTCCTTTTTCTGGACAGTGGTACCGTCCCACGAATAGATGGCTCCGATCGCCTCCTGTTTCTTGGGAAGAACGATGTAGTAATGGCGGAAGTTGACCAGGCTTTCCTGGGTCTGCGGGCTGGTAGCCGCAGCCGAATAATACATCTTGGTCGAGCCCTGCGCACGGAACATGCGGGGTACATAGAACACGAAGGATCCTTTCAGGTCGGTTTCACCCGGAGTCTGGTTGTACGGAACCTTGACCCCCTCCTTGGTGTAATACGGACAGTTGATGAACGTGTAGATCTGGAAACCGTACATGTTCAGGAGTTTGCCGCTGGTATAATTGTAAAACTTGTCCTTGAACGACTGGTCCTGTTCGAGCAGGTCGTTCACATGGTCCGGACACAGCACAAGACGGCGCCCGTCCTCCGGCACCTCGGCATTGTCCAGGGCGCGTTTCAAGGCGATGATGTCTTTCAAGGTCAGTTTTTTCCGTCCTGTGGCATCCGCCTCCCCGCTGGTGGGGATCACCGGAGTCTTGCCTGTATGGCTGTATGGAGCCAGGGCGTGCGCAGCCTTCTTGTAACGGATACGGTCGATGGCGTTCCTGTGACGCTCGACATCAAGCGAGAACTTGTCATAGGAAATTGCATAAAGCTGGTCATCCGTCACACGGGTGGCCTTTGTCTGGAATTTGTCCAGCCCGATGGGGATGTCATTCTCCTCCAGATTCTGTATGGGTATGGGATAGGTGGTGTTGTTCACCAGCACGTCCGGATCGGCACCCACATCCACCAGGTGGATGATCTCGTTGTTCACTCTTGCGGAATAGTCCGGTATCCCGTCAAGGAACGACGCCGTCAGTCCCGCACCGAGCTGTCTGACCAGCTCTCCCGTCCATACTTCGGTGTACACACCCTCCATGGCGGCACCGGCCGGCATGAATCCCTTAAGAAGCATCGGCACAACTATTCCCGAGGCCGCACCGTATGCGGGGCTGATCCCCACCATTGACGCAAGGATGACCCCCATTATGATATTGAAGGCCGTTCCGGTCCAAAATTTCAGAATAAATTTCTTTTTCATATTCTCTTCTAATTTTTAGTTAATTAAATTCAGGACAGTCCACTCCGAACTGTTTCTTGTACAGACGTCTGTACTGCTGCGGGTCATCGGAGCGCATCAGCTTGAGCTCCTCCTCCGGCACATCCGTCCATTTCTCGTAGCCTCCCGCATGTACGGCTCCTCCGGATTTCCCGGCCAGTATGGCGGAAGGGCGCAGGGCAGGGTTCATCGCCTCGAAGGTCAGCTTGAGGGACTCCGCGCCGACCGATTTCCCCAGGGAGATGAAATGATCCTTCCTGTCGGCGCTGATCTTTCCCTCCCCGATGGCGGAATCCACAAGGGCGGTTATACCCGAGAGCTTGAGTCCGTCAAGCTCTTTCTCCAGCTTCTCCTTCTCGGCCTGCAGCACTCCGTTCGCTCTCTGGTACTCCAGCAGGAGATTGATCTTTTTCTGCACGTCTGTCAGTGTCGCGGCATCCGTGAGGCCCAGCATCAGGGCGACTGCTTTCATTTCTTCATTGTTCATTTCAGGTGTAGTTTTTTGGTTATTGTTTTTTTTCAGGAGGGGAAGACTGTGCGAGCCGTCCCCCTTGCTGAGTTTCAACGGTTTCCCTTCATAAATCAGGCTGATATTGTCATCATTCCCCCCGATATCCACCATGCTGTATTCCACCAGTTTGGACCTGGTCACCGTGGGGCAGGTCTGCCCGGGTTTCAGGAGTGCCGGATCTTCGGAGAGTTCGAGTATGTCGAAATTGGGCGATCCCATGCGCAGCGTGCCTTTCTCCCATTGCTGTCTGGCCATCCTGCTCTCCTCCCGGACATCGTCAAACCAGGGCTCTCCGGTAATCTCACCGTTCTCCCTTCTGATATCCTTCACCATTCCGATGACGCACCCTCTCTCGTGCATCCACAGCAATACAGGGTTCCGCTCGTACTGGGACAGGTCCACCCCGTCCGTCCTCACCCATGTTCCGTAACAGTTCAGCGTTTCGTTGCTTATTCTTATTCTTTTGCCCATTTCCGTCTATTTTGATTTGAGGATTATTTAAACTTGTTTTAATCGACTCTCAGATATAGCGATATATTTTTCTTGGATTTCGAAGCCGATAAAATTCCGATTAAGTTTTTTTGAGGCTACTGCGGTTGTACCTGAACCCATGAAACAGTCAAGCACCAAATCACCTTCTTGGGTAGAATCAGTAATAAGTTTTTCTATGACTTCCACAGGTTTTTGTGTCGGATGGACCATCTCCCCATTTGTTTTTTTTGCTCCTCCTGCAAAACCGGGCAAACGAAATATATTACTCCCCTTCATACAGGGAACGCCTTTCGATGCAAATAATATCAATTCATGGGTAAAAGCATAACTACTACCCGGACCGTTAGTCTTGTCCCATACAAGCATATTCCTCACATTTATATGTTTTAACAACAAAGGGTAATAAAATGCATAAGTACGCCAATCACAGAAGATATATACCTTCCCATTTTCCTTTATTACTCTTGCAAATTCACAGAAAAGTGAATCAAAAAAAGGCTTCATTATAATTAAGTCATTGTAATCCCCCTTTTTCCCATTGTGGGTCATTCCTACAAAATAGGGAGGGTCAGTTATTATTGCATCTATGCTTGCAGACGCTATTTGTTTTATCCCCTCAAGGCAATCCTCATTGTATATTCTATTAATTTCCATATCTAGTCTCTTTCATTTCTTTGCCGCAAACTTACATCTGGAGGGAAGGTGTTCAAAAAAAGTGTGCAACACTTTCAGCATTGTGTGCAACGCCCGCGCATTTTCTTGCCTTCGGGACGTTCCGCAGTGCATCTTTGCAGAAAAAACAATTCATTATGGCAAGAACCGGACATAAGTCGAAAGATACCGCCAAGGCTTTGTACCTCAAGGGAATCCCGCAGGAAAGGATCATCGAGATGACGGGGATCGCCCGCCAGACGCTCAGCAGGTGGATCAGCCAGGAAGGATGGAGGGAGCTGAAAGCCTGTTACGGAATGACACGCGAGGAGGTCACGCAGAAGATCCTCTCCATTATCAACGACGCCATCGAGGACCCTGACGAGTATCTGAAGAAAAAGAAGATAGCCGACGACCTGGTCAAGCTGGCCGCCACCATCGAGAAGATGGACAGGAGCACCAATGTGGTGCATTATGTGGAGGCCTTCATCCGGTTCGAGGACTGGCTGATGGAACACCGGAAGGATTATCCGGAGCTTCCCGACAAGGTCGTGGCGATGCTCCACGGCCTGCATGATGATTTTCTAACCCCCTTTTTCACAAAGAAGCCATGACGGAACAGGAAAGGAAGGACGCGTACAAACGCTGGCTGCAGCAGAGCGAACGGCTGGCCAGGATCACATCGGAGGACCGCATGGAATCCCCCCAGGAGAGGAAACGCAACATCGCGCGGGCGCTCAGGGATTACGACTATTTCTGCCAGCGTTACCTCAGACACTACTGCGAATGTCCCAATGCCAGGTTCCAGAACGATGCGGCCCGGTATATGTACAATAACGACAACTGCCGCGCCGTGTTCAAATGGCCGCGCGGCCATGCCAAGTCCGTGCACCTTGACATCGGGATACCCTTGTGGCTGAAATTCAACGGCAAGCTGCATGTGATGGTGCTGGTCGGGAAAAGCGAGGACAATGCGGACGCCCTTCTGGGGGACCTGCAGATGGAGCTGCAGTCCAACCGGTACATCATCGAGGATTTCGGCGAACAGTACAATGCCGGATGCTGGCAGGAAGGGGAGTTTGTGACGAAGGACCGGTGTGCCTTTTTCAGCCGGGGACGGGGACAGTCGCCGCGAGGACTGCGTTTCCGGGAGATGCGGCCCGACTACATAGTGGTGGATGACCTTGACGATGACGAGATGTGCCGCAGCGAGGCCCGGGTACGCGAGATGACCAAGTGGATCAAAGAGGCGCTCTTCGGATGTTTCGGGGGAAAGGGAGGACGGTTTGTCATGGTGGGCAACCTGATCGGAAAGAACAGCGTGCTGCAGAAGATCATTGACAGCAGGACCGTGCACACCAGCTCCGTCAACGCTTTCGACAGGGACGGGAACCCGTCATGGCCCGAGAGATATACGGCGGAATACCTCCACGGACTGGAGGAGTTCATGGGATACCGCTCCTTCCAGAAGGAATACATGAACAACCCCGTCACCGAAGGGGCGGTATTCCAGGAAAGGTGGATAAGATACAAGCCGATGCTCAGGTTGAAATATTACGAAAGCATCGTGGTATACGTCGACCCATCATGGAAGAGCGGCGGAAAGAACGACTACAAGGCGTGCAAGATGTGGGGGCGGCCCAAAAGGGGGCTGAAAACGGCATCGCACAGGGAACTGCACTGCATACGCGCGTTCTGCCGGCAGTGCGGCGTAGGCGAGATGGTACGCTGGCTCTATGACCTGTACGAATCCCTGCCGGAGGACTGCGCCGCCACCTTCTATATGGAGGCGAACTTCATGCAGGATACCATACTTGACGAGTTCCAGAGGGAGGGGGACATAAGGGGATACCAGCTTCCCGTCATGCCGGACACGCGCAAGAAACCCGACAAGTTCGCACGGATCGAGGCCATATCCCCCTTGTGGGAAAGAGGGCTCGTCTGGTACAACATCAGGCTGAAGGACGACGCCGACATGCGGACATCCATTGACCAGACGCTCTCCTTCGAGCAGGGAAGCCGGGCGCATGACGACTCCCCGGACGCGGACGAGGGGGCGATATACAAATTGCAGAAACAGGTGCGCCAGGATACCATGCCGCCCCGTATCGGAATGAGGCAGGCGCCCAAGGAAGGATGGTGACAACCAAACAAAACTTACCATTATGTATATAACGGAACAGGACTATATCAATATCGGGGAGGAAGCCCTGAAGATCGTGCAGCAGAGCAAGGAGGAGAACCGCCTGCTTGCCGAAAGGTTCGCCATGGATTTTGCCGCCGGATACTTGAGAGGACGGTACGACGTGGATGCCGCATTCTCCAGACAGGGGGACGAAAGGAACATGGCGCTGGTGGGGTGCCTGACGGATATCGCGCTGTACAGGATGGTGCTGGGCCTGCCTGCCCGCATGAGCCTTGAGAAGTACAGCACACAGTATGACAAACAGGTGGAATGGCTGGAGGCGGTGCAGGCATCCGAAGTGATGCTTGACCTCCCTACCGTCACCGGGCCCGACGGACAGGAAGACTATTACAACCCGATCCGCACAGGTGAGGGGATCAGGAACAACTATATCTGGTAATTATGGGAAAAGGAAGAGACAAGGGGGTGCGCATCGGCAATATGGACCTTGCGCGCCGTGCGGATAGGAAAAAGGTCCGCGACATCACGGTCAGCCTCCAGCTGCAGACGGAGAACCTCACACGCAACGACCTGAGGTCATGGCGGCACGCATGGCAGCAGGCCATCAATGTGGAGCAGCCCAGGCGGAACCGGCTGTACAACATCTATACGGACGTGGATGTGGACGGGCACCTTGCCGGATGCGTGGAACAGCGTACCGGGTTCGTCATGAACAAGGGATTCAGGATCGTCGACAGGTCAGGCGCCGAGAACGAGGATCTCAGGGAGCTGTTCGAGACACCGTGGTTCAAGCAGTGGATGCGGCTCAGCCTTGAGAGCATATATTACGGGAACTCCCTCATCGAGCTGGGACCCGTCATCACCGTGGAGGACAAGCCGGTGTTCAGCAGCGTCAGCCTGATACCGCGCACCCATGTCGTGCCTGAATACGGGGTGATCATCACCAGCGAGAACGACACATGGCAGTCGGGGTACGACTACCGCAGCGGCCCCGTGTCATGGTGGGTGACGGAAGCCGGAGGCACGCATGACCTGGGACTGTATCTCAAATGCGCCCTGCATACCATCCCGAAAAAGAACATGGCCAGCTTCTGGGACATGTTCGGGGAGATATTCGGCATCCCCTTGCGTATCGGAACGACCACCAGCCGTGACCCCAAGGAATTCGACAAGCTGGAAAGACTGCTCAGGAACATGGGGGCCGCATCATACGGGCTGTTCCCGGAAGGGACGACCATCGACATCAAGGAATCCACACGGGGGGACGCGTACAATGTGTACGACAAGCGCATAGAACGCTGCAACAGCGAGATAAGCAAGGCGGTGCTCACGCAGACCATGACCGTAGACAACGGGGCGTCGCTCTCACAGTCCAAGGTCCACGAGAACATGCTGGACAACCTGATCAACAAGGATGCCGACATGATAAGGGACCTGGTGAACTGGCAGCTGATCCCCCGCATGGTAAAACACGGGTTTCCGGTCAAGGGATACCGTTTTGACTGGGATGACAGCGTGACCTACACGCCCGAGCAGCAGGTGGCATACGAATCCATGGTGATGAACCACTACGAGGTGGACCCCAAATATATCGTAAACAAGTATCAGATTCCCATAATGACAAGAAAGGACAGGAAGGAGCAGCTGGTAAAACCTTTTTTCGACTAGGCCCCGCCGACTATGCGGGGCTGCATGAGAGGGCCGCGCTGCTGTACGGGAGTAGTACGCTGGCCCTGGAAAAAGACGACAACGACACACGACAGGCCGACACCTCGCAGGTGGAGGAGGCCTTCCTGCTGCTTATGGCATGGCTGTACAGACAGAAGGGGTTCAGCCCGGAGATGCTGGAGGACGAGGAAGTCAGGGAATTCATCAAGAAGACCGCCGCGCTGCTTGACAATGCCGTGGACCTTTCCGTCAGGGAAGTGCCGCTGGACGAGGTGAGCGTGCAAAGGCTGAAGGAGTCCGATTATGTCTTCAGCGGAATAAAGACCTTCCACGAGCTGAACGAGGCGTTTCCCTCCCTGCTCGATGAAGACGGAGGATTAAAACCGTTTGAACGGTTTTTAAACGACGTTCAGACAATCAACGACACCTATAACGGGGCCTATCTGAAAACAGAGTGGAACTTCGCCAGGTCATCGGCGCTGATGGCCGCGAAATGGAAGGATTTCGAGAAGGACGGGGAGGATTACAACCTGCAGTACCGTACCGTCGGAGACGAGAGGGTCCGCAAGGGGCACCGTCCACTGGACGGGATCACCCTTCCTCTCTCCAGCAGGTTCTGGGACTGGTATCTCCCGCCCAACGGGTTCGGATGCCGCTGCACGACAGAACAGGTCCACAAAGGGAAATATCCGGAAAGCGACGAGAGGGAGGCCATGAACCTCGGATCGCAGGCCACATCGGGAAAGTACCAGGAGATGATGCGATTCAATCCGGGGAAACGGATGACCACATTCCCGGCATATAACCCGTACACCCGCAAGGACTGTGCGGACTGTGACGGCAAAGGGGACGGGAATGAACTGTGCATGGCCTGCCGGATCATCCGGAAACAGGCCGGGAAAGGAGGCGGCAATGGCTGACAACGGTTCCGGAAAAACCATGAGGGAGCTGCGGGGACGGATAAACCGGTTCATCCGCCTTACGCTGAATGACATCAGGGTGGAAGCGAAGGAGGAGTTCGACATGAATTTCAAGCGCGAGGCCTTCTTCAACGAGAAATGGAAAAGGCGAAAAGGTGACACGGACGAAACCAGAGGTCTGCTCGTACAGTCCGGGACCCTCAGACGCAGCATACGCTCCCAAATAATGGAAGGAGGCAAGGGGGTGGAGATCACCTCGTCCGTGCCGTATGCGAAGATACATAACGAGGGGGGAAGCATCACCGTCACCCGCAGGATGAAAGGATATTTCTGGATAAAGTACAGGCAGGCCGTTGGACGTATAGCCCGGACAAAGGCCGGGAAGGCACGGAACGGCAGGAAAAACCGGCAGATATCCCGGGATGCGGAGTTCTACAAGGCCATGGCGCTTAAAAAGACAGGAAGCAGGATCATGATTCCCAGGCGTCAGTTCATCGGACGCCATCCGGATCTGGAGAAACTGCTGGATGAGATAGCCATGGAGAATTTGAAGAAAGTGTTCAACGATAACGATTAAAGTATGAGAAGTTTTTTCTATTTACAGCTCCAGGAACGCCTGGAACAGCTGCCGGACAGGCAAGGGGTGCCGGCAGTCAGAACCTATGACCTGTGGAACGAACAGGTCGACTTCATCGAGGAGGAGGAGCCTTTCGACATGCCCGCCGTGTTCCTTGAGTTCATGCCGTATAAATGGACGACGCTATCGGGTGCCGTACAGCAGGCGGCGGTTACAGTCAGGCTGCATGTCGTGACTCCCTGGGAAGGCTCGTCAAGGAAAGGAAGCCGATACCAGCAGCAGTCCCTGGAACGTTTCAGCCTGCTGGAGGAGATCAGTGCCTGCCTGCATGATTTCAAGGGGGACAACGGGAAGGTCGGCTTTGACATGTTCCGGCGTACCGCCAGCGACACAAACCATAATCATGCGGAAGTGGTGGAGGATGTGGAGGAATACACGTTCAGGGCGGTTGAGAAACTTTAGAAAAGTGTCATCTGCATCTCGCGCTGCCGGGCGATGACACGGTCGTCCGCGCTGGCCTTGATCATGTTGTAGAAAGTACGCTCACATATCCGGTATTTGGGCCAGATGTAACGGCGGAATATCTCACGGTTCGAAAGGCCGCTGCGGCTGTGCTCGTCATAAATGCGCACGACATCCGTAAGACGGAACACATAACTTCTTCCCGGAGTGTTTATCCTGGATTTCCTCATACCCTGAAACATTTGAACAATTTGAAAAAAAACTTTTACCTGTATGACAAAGGTAGTGATTAAGAAATAAATATGCAACAAAGGGAGGGTTAATAATAAAAAAGCCCTCAACGCTTCCGTTAGTTTAACTACCACATTAACCTTAATTCCGCAACTGTTTCAATAAATCGCTTGTC